>SXGQ01529116.1_pt1 | contig 14041 bp, 14 predicted proteins | sample 3178371 | NCBI WGS metagenome assembly SXGQ01 (sample SAMN11356859, study PRJNA531348) | freshwater metagenome | isolation source: freshwater sample F1-20 | place: China: Fuxian Lake, Yuxi | collected 2017-12-25
AGTTGCAAGATTGTTAGTTGCAAAAGGTGCTAAAAACATTATTGGTTTTGATAAAGATGGATTAGTTTTTGAGGACAAGGGTGAAGCGGACCCAATGCGTAAATGGTTTGTTACAAACTGCTCACCTGGTTCATTCCGTGGTGATATTCATGAGGCGATGAAGGATGCTGATGTATTTATTGGTGTTAGCGCTCCTAATGTCTTAAATGAGGCAGATATTAAATCAATGGCAAAGGGAGCAATAGTTTTTGCACTTGCAAATCCAGATCCAGAGATTGATCCAGCACTTGCCCGCAAACATGCGGCGGTAGTTGCAACTGGTCGAAGTGATCAGCCGAACCAAATCAACAATGTCTTGGCATTTCCTGGCATCTTTAGAGGTTTGTTAGATGCTGGAATTACCAAAATTACCGATTCAATGTTGGTACTTGCAGCAGAGGCAATTGCTTCATGTGTTTCAGAGCAGCAATTAAATGCGAATTTTATTGTGCCGAGCGTATTTGATTTAAATGTAGTACAAAAAGTTGCTGCTGCAGTAAAAAAATCATAATAGGTTAATGCTCACTTACGCCGCCTCATTTGATGAGCAACTATCTCCGGTTGCTCCATTTTTGTTTTATGTAGTAATTGCAGGAATCATTTTTGTTGAAACTGGTTTATTACTTGGTTTTTTTCTACCAGGTGATTCACTTTTATTTAGTGCAGGATTAGTAGCAGCAGCTAGGGATGATATAAATATTGCTTTTCTAGTTTTGGCAGTATTTCTTGCAGCATTTGTCGGCGATCAGGTTGGTTATGTAATTGGCCGAAAGGTTGGCCGGCCTTATTTAGAAAAGCATAAATCACCCAGAATGCAGCGGATGTTGGCTAGATCTGAAAGATTTTATGAAAGGTATGGCTGGTGGTCGGTAGTTATAGCCAGATACATCCCATGGGTAAGAACATTTGTGCCACCAATTGCTGGAACTGTAAAGATGAATTATTACAAGTTCTTGTCGGCAAACGCACTTGGAGCAGTGTTGTGGGGTGCAGGTATTACTTTAGCTGGCTTTTACTCCGGATCAATTCCTTGGGTTAAAGATATTTCTTATGCTTTAGCAGCTTTCTTTATCACTGCATCTTTGCTTTCTGCTTTGGTAAATTACTTACGAGAAAAACGAGACTGACCATTCGCAACCACACCTAAATAAGTGAGTGCGATTCCAATTAGTAAGTACGGTGAAATAACAGTTCCTGGTGCTGGGAAAATAATATCGATAAGAAGTGAACCAATAAGCATTCCACCAACGCTAAATAATGTGAACTCTAAGACCCCTAAGTGCTGCACAACATGAGAAGAAAGAGCAATATAAAGAACACCTATTGATCCGCCTAAAAACATCCACCAAGGTGCGGTAGTAAAATTACTTATCGAATGATCGGTGAATATAGATCTAAGTAACAAAAGAAAAAATAAAAAAGAAGTACCAGTTATAAAATTTAATTGCGCGGTTGCAAAAGCACGTTTTGAAAATGAATTAATTTTTCCATTTAGTGCTCGCTGAAAACCCACCCAAGTGCCAGAAAATATGGCTAATCCAATTGCTAATATTGAAAAATTGCTCATGGATAATCGATCCCAAGTTGAAATTAAAACTGCAACCACGGTTATTATTGCAGCAATAACTCGACGTTTTGTAATTACTGATTTAACGCCACCAGATAATCCAAGCTGATCAACCCAGAGTGAGATTGCTGTTTGGCCAGCTAGAGATGCAACTGTAAAGAGTGCCACTCCTGCAATTGGTACTACATATGTTTGCATTGCAACAAATGATGCTCCCAATGCGCCAGCAACTAAAGTCCAGGGGCGCATTTGCCCTTCATTAACCGCTTTAAAGATATTTTTAAATGCTGATCTAAGTTTGGGTTGAGTTAAAGATATTAGAGTTATAAAGAGTAATCCCGTTGAAAAAGACACAAATGCAGCCTCTAGTGAATCTCCCATTTTAAAAGATAATTCGCCATTGATTTTAGATTGGGCAGCAATCAGTAAACCCGAGAGAGCAGAAAGAATCTCTAAACCAACTACCTTTTCTGTTGATTTAATAAGACTCTCCTTAGAAATACTTCCAAGGAGAGTATAGAACTTAAGGAAGTGCTGGAGCTGAACCTAGGGTGATATTAAAGGTTTTTGATGATCCAGCAGCAGACTCCACCACCATAATGATTTGATCACCTGGTGCATGGCTTCTAATTCTTACTATCGCAGTAACTGCACCATTTACTTTAAATCCATCAATACTTTTTACAATGGAGCCAACTGTTAATCCAGCTCGTTCTGCCGCAGCACCTGAAGTTAAACTCAATATACGTGCACCGTTTCCGGTGTATGCAGAATCAAATGTGACCCCTAAGAATGGTTTTGTGGATTTTCCAGTAGCAATTAATTCATCGGCAATTCGAACTGCTTGGTTAAATGGAATTGAAAATCCAAGTCCAATATTTCCTGGCGTACCAATTGAGGAGCCAGTGGTTGCAATTGCTGAGTTAACACCAATTGCTCTTCCCTGAGAATCAACCAGTGGTCCACCTGAGTTTCCTGGATTAATCGCTGCATCTGTTTGGATTGCATCCATATAACTTTCAGCATTTGTCGAACCAGTTGTTACTGGACGATTTAACGCAGAGATAATTCCGCTAGTAACTGTGCCGGATAAACCAAGAGGGGAGCCAAATGCAATTACTGGATCTCCGATTGAAATAGCGGATGAGTTCCCTCGTGGAATTTCAGGAAGGTTTCCTTTTTTAATTGAAATTACCGCTAAGTCATAATCTGAGTTTCTACCGACAATTGTTGCTGGGAACACTTCACCATTATTTAATTCAACTTCGATTGTTCCAGTAGTTGCAGCGCTTTCAATTACATGGTTGTTAGTAATGATGTATGAAAGAGATTGATTACTTTTATAAATAGAACCAGAACCAGTGCCATTACCTGAGGTTGATTTAACCTCAATAGATACAACTGATGGAGACACTAATTGAGCAATACTTTTAACATTGGCCCCCGTTGCGCCAATATCAATTGCGCTTCGCCCTTTAGCGCAGCTTCCGTTAGATGAGGCATATAGGGCCTTAGTTTTATTATCAATACAGGCCTTAACAATTGGAACATTGTTGGTATTAGCAACCGCGTAACCACCAACTGAAACAACGCCAATCACAAAACCAGCCAGGTATTTATAAAAGCTTCTATTCATCGCTCTCCATTAATTAATTCCACTATGAGTGATTCAGATAGTAGGTAGTTTACTTGAGAATAATCTGAGAGAAAACTGAAATAAAGATGAATCTTTACCTCACTTGGCTATGGGTTTTATAGCGCCAAAAAGCGCTTACCTACTTCTGGGTGAAATCCTCATAACTCATATTTCTAACCTGCGGATCTAATAATGGCAGCACAATCGCAACCACTGTGACGGCAGCCAAAATTTGTAAGAAGTTTTCAATACCAACTAATGCAGACATCGGCGCAGCTATTGCAAGGCCAATTGGTTTAAACATCATCGAGCCTATGGCATCAAAGGATGCAACTCGGGAAAGAGCATCACGAGGTACTTTGCGCTGTAATGCTGTGTACCACAGTGTTCCCCATAAATCTAAGGTGATTCCAAATAAAAAGGCTCCAAAGGCAATCATTAGAAGTGATTGTGGTTTTGCTAATGACCAAATGTAGAAAGTAATTGTGAATGAAGAAAGCATTAAAAATCTCATTGGAAACTTTGGCTTAACCTTAATTGCAATCAATGAACCGACAATCAAACCTGCAGATTCTGCACTGATCACAAAAGACCATGATTTTGGACCGTTGAAGTGTTCAAGAGCAATTAATGGGCCAAGAACATTTTCAGCTGCTGCCCAACACATCACAATAAATGAAAATGCTCCAACAATAATTACAATCCAGCGAAATGAGATAAATACTTTCCAGCCATGGCGTAAGTCATCCAACACGGTATTTTCACTATGTTCAATTCTTGGTGTTAAGTGACGAAAGCTAAAAACCAACACTCCTGCGATAAAAAAACTGGCGGCATCAATTCCTAATGTAAAAGCCACACCAAAAATTTCTATCAGTATTCCTGCGGCGGCAGCTCCCAAAATAATTCCTAAATTAGCAACAAATGAATTAAGTGCATTTCCTTTTTGCAATCCAGCCTCTGGTACTACAGCTGGAATTACGCCAGTAAATGCGGGCCAAAAGATTCCCCACATAAGTCCAAAAAAGCCATTAGTAGTTAATAAAACCCAAAGAGGGACATCGCCTGTTGCGAAGTAGGCAACTTGAACAAATAGAGCCAAACCTGCAGCCATATCAGTGATTCCAACCATTCTTGCCCGTCCATATTTATCGGCTATCACTCCTCCAAATGGAGCCATTATTAAAAAGAATATGGTTGTTACGCCAAGTACTAAGCCCAACATATTTGCTGAGCCATTAGGTAAAGCTAAAATTCCAAAGGCAAGTGCAATAGGTCCCATGCCATTACCAAAGTTAGATATAAACCTAGCGACAAATAGTCGTTTAACAAATGGTTTTGCTAAAACTTCTAAAGTATTCAATTTACTTTATAGCCTCTTTAGAGGTTGTAATTGATTCCAGAAAATCCATATCAGGCTCAACGCCAATGCCAGGTTTGTTCGGCACTGTTATATATCCATCATCCATCACAAATGGTGTGGTTATATCTTGTTTAAAGTAGCGAGACGATGCGGAAGTATCTCCTGGCAATGTGAATCCCGGTAATGCTGCCAACGCCAAATTTGCTGCTCGACCGATTCCAGTTTCTAGCATGCCACCACACCAGACTGGGATTTTGCTTGCAACACAAAGATCGTGAATCTTTACTGATTCAAAGTAGCCACCAACTCGACCTGGCTTAATGTTAATTACAGTTGTTGCATTTAAGGCCAACGCATCTTGTGCTGATTGTAAGGAAATAATTGATTCATCTAAACAAATTGGAGTTTTAACCTCTTTAGCAAGCAAGGCGTGCCCCAAGATGTCATGTTCATCTAAAGGTTGCTCAATTAGTAATAAATTAAATTGATCTAGTTGAGCTAAGTGCTTTCCATCTGATCTTGAGTAAGCCTGATTTGCATCTACCTGTAGTGGAATCTCTGGATAAATATCTCTAATCAATTTAACTGCTTGAATATCCCACCCTGGTTCGATCTTTAATTTAATTCTTCGATATCCCTCATCCACATAAATCTTTACCTCTTCGGCTAATGCATCCAAATTGTTAGCAATTCCAACTGATACTCCGCATTCAACACGGCTCTTTGTTGCACCCAAATAAGAGGCCAGTGAAACTTTTTCATCCTTTAATTGCGCATCCAAGATTGCAGTCTCAAGGGAAGCCTTTGCCATTTGTCCACCAAGGTAAGGTTTTAAAATTGTGGCAACATCTTCAGCTTTAAATTCACCAGCTTTTTTCAAAGCTGGAATTAAATATCTTTTTATTAAATCGATACAGGCGTATGTGTACTCAGGTGAGTAAAGCGGTGAGGACATCGCAACACACTCTGCCCAACCAGCGGTACCGCTTTCATTTACAACCTTAACCATTAAGACTTGGCGTGAGGTTTGAGTTCCAAATGAGGTGCGAAATGGACGAACTAGGGGTAGTTCGATAATCCTTAATTCAATCTCTTGGATTTTCATATCCGCACAACATATTCATTATTTGTCGAAAAGCCAACTACGTGGCCTCCTTGATCGAAAGCGTTCAAGAATTGATCTCGTACCTTATGTCGCCACCTAAGATTTTCAGCTAAATCAGAGGACCGAATAGCAACTATATCTTCTGGAATTGCGATCAAAATATCATCTAATTTTGGTGAAGCAACCAACTCTCTTGGTTTTGGATTATCACCGAAAATTTTCCAACTCACCATTAAGCGATCTGATTCATCTCCGGCATTTAATGCATCTGGCATTTCACCATAAAAGTTTGGGTGATAGGAAGCAATATCTACTCCGCACTTAATTAAATTTAATTTTGCATTTCGACTTACTAAAGGATCAAAGGTCCAAGATATCTCTTTGTAATTATTTTTCTTTGCCCAATGCCACTGATCAACTTTTAATGCATGCCCAACACCTTTATCTCGATGTTCATCTAGAACTGCAGTCATATGTGAATGAAGGTGAAGTCCGCCAGTAGTAGCTGGAAATGCAAAGGCTGCACCAACACATTTATCACCAATAAATGCTCCGGATAAGTAAGCGCCACTATGAACCATTGCTTGCAATAAATTGGGCGTGATCTCAGTTCCCAATTCCATCGCCCAAGTTTTATCAAATACAGCTCGACCTTGATTTTGATCAGATAGAGAATCTAATTTTCGTACCTGCAACTGAGAGTTCATTGTGCAATCTTATTGCAACACCTATAAACTCGCTCTAAGAATGAATCCGAACCGGGCTCACATTTCAAATTAGGCTTTGGGAAGTTCAATAACTACTTTTAAGCCCCCATATTTACTTTTATCAAGTTTTACGGAACCGCCATGACTATCTACAATTTTATGGACTATTGTCATGCCTAGACCACCGCCTCCACTTTCTCTCGACCGCGATTTATCAAATCTCTTAAACGCTTGAATTCCGTCTGAATAATACATTTCTGGTAACCCAGGTCCGGAATCTTCAATTTCAAGACGAACTCTGTCAAAATTATGACCGAGAAATATTTCAACTTTTGAATCTGGCGGTGTATAGCGAATGACATTTGAAAATAAATTTGAAAGCAATTGATTTACATAAAACTCAGGAACTTGAACATTAAGATTTTGATCAACTCTAACCGTTAATTCACGATCACTTTGTAAATTTTGCAAGTCCAAAATTTGCTCTTCAATTAAGCTTGAAATAGGTGTAACCGACTCGGATGTTGTTTTAAACTCATCAAGCTCAGCAATTAATAATAAGTCATTGATAATATTTTGCATCCTAATTATTTCTGACCGAATTCTTGAATTATAAGATTTTGCTTTATTCGAATCGTCTATGTTTCTCTCTAAAAGTTCAAAATAGCCTTTAATAATTGTAAGTGGTGTTTTCAACTCATGAGAAGCATCACCAATGAATTCCCTCATATGTTCCTGGTTTATTTTAAGAGAATTAGCCACTGAATTAATCTCACTATCTTTTTTAAACACCCAGAAACTTATTAAGATAGATGTCGCGGTTATTAACGCTGTAAATAAAAATAAGTACAAAATGTTCGCTTCACGAACTTTATTAATCTCAAACAAAGGAAAGTAGAATAGTAAATATTCTCCCGGTGAAAACTCAAATGCTCTATATCTTACTTGTTCAAATGTAGATGCTTTTTCAATTGAATTTTTTAAAACATCTGTACTTGATATTTCACTATTTTCATATTCGCCTTCATAGAGTGAAATAAAATTCAATTCCGGAGTTATATAGGAAACTGAAAACTTCAAACTGCTTTCATCGGCTAAATAGGTAGACAGTGAAAGTGGATTTTCTTTAGAAGTCGAAATCTTTTTTATGATGTTTGTAATATTTTTGTCAAGAATTTGAATCTGATTTCGATATGATGAATTTATTGAAAAAAAACCTATTGAAGTTGAGCATAGAAGGATTAGAAGAGAAACATATAAACTCAACCGGAGATGTAGCTTCATGTGTTTTCCAATATTTGAAAGCCTATTCCTCGGATAGTTTTAATACCTGCATACCCATCTTTGTGAAGTTTTTTGCGTAAATATGAAATATAAGTGTCTACAACTGTTGAGTTATTTTTGAAATCTATGCCCCATACACTGGCGAGTAAATTCTCTTTAGTTACAACTTTACCAGCTCGCACTACTAATGCCTCTAACAACCTAAATTCTGTGGCTGATAGGTCAACATTATCCCCATTAAAGGTTACTTGATAACGTTCCAAGTCTAATTTTATTGGTCCGCATTTCAATTCTTTTTTATCCATGCTGCTGGGATTTATTCGCCGCAATATCGCTCGAACTCTTAAAATTAACTCTTCAATGCCAAATGGTTTAGTCAAATAGTCATCCGCACCAGATTTTAACCCGAGCGCAACATCTTGCCGTTCTCCGCGCGCACTCAGCATAAGTACGGGCAAATCGAATCCCTCTTTTCTAATCTTATCCAATAACCCCAACCCATCTAATTTAGGTAAATTTATGTCCAATATAATTAAATCGAATCTATCTCTTCGTATTTTTGTTAAACCATCCAACCCATCTCCTGAACTAACAGCTGACATTCCTGCAACACTTAAGGCGTCACAAATTAAATCTCGAATCCCTGTTTCATCATCAATTACAAGTATTTTTGGTTGATTATTCACCCACCAAGGATAGAACCAGTCAAGACTAGATAATTTAAAAAGTGGCACTGTGTAGTACTCAAAATATTAAAAGGTTAAATTCACAAGATTTTCACATGATTGGCATCCAATATTGGCATATCCCAAAATTTGGGTTATGAAAGGATAGGGATATGAAAACCAAAAACATGGCAATTGCTGTATTAGCAGCAACCTCTTTATTGACTTCATCAGCTTCATCATTTGCAGCCGGTGACGAAACATATAAGGCTTCCGTAGAAAGTTGGAAGGCTGCAAATAAAGCTGCCAAAGATGCTTATAAGGCAGCAGTTGATACTTATAAGGCAGGGAAGTCAACTTTTGCAAATGCTAAAAAATCTATTAATAATCAATTTAAAATCGATGCTGATGCTTTAAAAGCAAGTACTAAATCAGCGGTCGAATCAGCAACTACATCAGAGGCAAAGAAGGCGGCTAAAGCTGCCGGTAAGACTGCAATGGATTCATTGATTGCTGCAAGAAACAGCGCAATAGCTGCGCTAACTCCTGCTCCAACAAAGCCAACGAAACCAAATACAGCTCCGAAACCAGCCAAGCCAACGCCAGCTAATTAAGAGTTGTAGGTAAGTTATCAAAATAGCTTCCTAAATTAATAAGGCGCTGTTCTCCTAGGAGCAGCGCCTTATTTTTTTATTAGAGAGTGCGCCCGCAGGGATTCGAACCCCGAACCTTCTGATCCGTAGTTCGCTAATACCTTACTCTAGGCGTATCAGATAGTTTCTAGTGATTCATAAAATTCGGACTTTAAGCGTAAATTGCGCCATAGATATTCAGGAGATATCTCAGGCACTAGACCACTTTTAGACCACTACTTGACACCCATAAGACTCCGAATAATCATTACCGTAATTAACAATAAGCCCGCAAGGTATCCAATAGGTTTAGAGTTTTATCTTCAATTATTTCCTTATCGTATTGAGCGCTTTTTTTGCTCTCTCAATATTTATCAGTTTATAATTTTAAAATTTACCAGATTTAATAATTTTTCGATGTATGCGTAATCCGCCACAGCGTAGAGGTACCATTCCATATTTATTTCAAATCACCGACCTTTTCGCTCACTTGCTGCCACGGCTACTGCGATAAGAATTATGGCACCAGTCACAAGATCTTTAAATAGGGGATTTACATTTAAAAGATTAAATCCATTCCCAATTAACGCAATTAAATAGACACCACAAATTGAGCGCCAAATAGCGCCTACTCCACCATAAATGCTAGTGCCGCCAAGAATTATTGCTGCAATAGCATCAAGTTCAATTCCAGTTCCGGCCAATGGTTGTCCGCTAGCGACCCTCGATACTGCGATTGCAGATGCAAGCCCAGCGGCTAACCCGCTAAAGCCAAAAACCATAACCCTTGTACGATCCACGGCAATTCCAGATAATTCTGCTGCTTCAGAGTTTCCGCCAATTGCCGATACATAACGACCATAAACAGTTCTATTGGATATAAAACTAGCAATTAGAAGAAATGCAAGTAACACCCAAATAGCCCAAAATACCCCCAGAAATTTTTCTCTACCTAAAATTGAGAAATTCGGATCAGAAATTGGAATCAACGCACCGCCTGTTACTAGCACTGCGGTAGCTCGGTATACCAAACTGGTGGCGAGCGTTGCTAAAAAGGAGTGAATTTTTAAACGGGTAACAATTATTCCATTTATAATTCCAAGTATTAGGCCCACTAAAGGTGCAATAATTAAACCTAAAGTTGGTGAAGTAAGATTTACTGTTATCCAGGCAGCAACCACATTAGCAACAGCAAACATTGCCCCTGTGGACAAATCAAACCCACCTGAAATAATTACAAATGTACCAGCTATTGCGATTATTGCTAAAGGAGTTTGTTGATTTAAAATATTGAGAATATTTGTTGTAGAAAAAAAAGAATCTGATGAAAAAGATAAGATTATAAATAATAAAATTAGAGGTAATAAAACAGCATATTCTCGAATAAATTTACTTAAACGAACATTATTTACTGAAAGCACGTTATTAGAATTTTTTCTAGCTCTTCTCCTGGAAAAAATTTTACCGATCACAATTTACTCTCAGTCTTAAGGCCAAATAGTTTGAACAAAATATCTTGCTCTGTGGCTTTAGTAGGATCCAGTTCTGATGTGATCATTCCTTTGCTTACCAAGTAAACACGATTACTAAGTTCAAGCACTTCTGCATGTTCAGACGATATCAAAAGAATTGAAGTTCCACGGCTAGCGAGTTCGACAATTATTTTGTAGATCGAAATTTTGGCACCGATATCAACTCCACGAGTCGGTTCATCCAGAATTATGAGTGAAGGAGTATCAAAAAGCCATTTTGCAAACAATATTTTTTGTTGGTTACCGCCAGAGAAGTTAGTGACAAGCAATTTTACGTTCAGTGGACTTACATTTAACTCCCGCACTAAACTTTTTACTTTTTGCTCTTCAAAAGAACGATTTATAATTTTTCGTATAGAAATTCGAAACAAATGTGGAAGTGAAATATTTTTCTTTACAGTGTGAACCATAACTAAACCTTGAGTTCGCCGGTCTTCGGGTATCAACGCTATTCCATTTTTTACCGAATTAAGTGGTGACCTGTTTTCATATAGATTACCGTCTAAAAAAATTTTACCTTCTGTGATGCTGTCTATCCCAAAGATAGCCCTGGCTATTTCAGTTCTGCCACTTCCAACTAGACCAGCCAGTCCTACTATCTCCCCCGGAAAAATTTTTAATGAAACATTCTTTACCCCACTTATTGTCGACATGTTCTTAATTTCAATCTTTGGCACGAGTTTGTTGCTAACGTAAGCTTTTCTATTTGGAAAAGTCTGCGAAATTGTACGACCCAACATCGACTCAACTATACTTGTTTTTGTTTCCATCTTGGAGTTACAGGTTCGAATAACTTTACCATCACGCATTATCGTAATTCGATCGCACACATCTAAAAGAGAATCAAGAAAATGAGATACATAAATAATAGATTTACCCTCATTTCTTAGCTTGCCAATGATTAAATGTAATTTTTGGGCTTCATCCGCTGTAAGTGAAGATGTTGGTTCATCCATAATAATGGTTTGTGCATTTCTTGCAAGTGCACGTAAGATTTCAACTTTTTGTCGTTCTGCTATTGAGAGTGTTTTTATTTTTACTGATCCTTTAAGCCCTAATTCGAAGTTTTCCTCTAGTTTTTTAAATCTACTATCTAAATTATTTTTTAACATCCCATATCTATGGTTTTCGATTCCAAGGTATACATTCTCTGCTACTGTCATTTCGGGCACCAAAGATAGTTCTTGCGCGATTAAAACAATTCCATTTTTTTGCGCAGTAGCTGTGTCCCACTTTGAAACAATTTTTCCGTTCACTGCTAAAGAGCCTGCGTCTAAATAATACTGCCCTGAAATAATCTTTGCCAATGTTGATTTTCCTGCTCCATTCTCCCCCGCAAATCCATGTACCTCTCCCGAAAATAACTCAAAATCTACGTTTTCCAGGGCCTGTTTAGAGCCGAACCTTTTGCACGCAGATTTCACATGTAAAGAGTAAGGAGTAGCTTCGGTAGTCTTAGTTGCCAAAACTGCTCCCTACTCTCTGTTTTGATCCGTACTGCCTTACAGTTTGTAAAGTGATTTTTCTTAATTAATTTTCTGAATCGAATTAACCATCCCACTCCCCCGTGAAGTCAGGATTTTGATCCAGTATCGCCTTGTCAGCAAAAGGTTCTATACCGCCAATTGAATCAGCATCGATTACTGACTTGACTGGCTTTCCAGAGAGGCTATTAATTAATTGCTCTAATGCAGCAGAGCCCATAGAACTAGGGAAATTTAAGTATGCATGCTTCCATTCGCCAGCTCTTGTTGCTGCGACTGCAGTTTTAGTTCCGCCGCCACCCGTTACATATATTTTTGATAGATCATATCCTGCATTCTTGAGTGCGATTGTTGCACCAGCTGTTTGTTGGTCAGCATTAGAAAGCAAAACGTCAATTTTCTTATTTGCTTGCAAAATATCTGTCATTGCTTTCAAGGAAGTATCTCTATCGTAGTTTCCAGATCCGGTAGCAACTACCTTAATATTTTTTTGTGCGTCTAGCACTTTGCGATAGGCATCGTAACGAACCTTATCGAACGGATATTGAAGTTGTCCGATTAATATTACGACTTTACATGGATTAAGTGTTTTGCAGTATTCAACAACAAGTTCAGCCTGCTTGGTTGCTCCATCGGCGGGTGGACTTGCCACAGTGGCGACTATGCCAGGCACCTGAGGTTCCAATTGGGTTAAATTTGGTCCTATTGGAAAAAGAACAGTAACCACTGGCACATTTTTTTCCACAGCAGCTGGTAAGCCCGCTGCAATTCCAACAGTGTCATTCGGAACTACAACTATCCCGTCGTAATTTCCGGAGGCTATTGCATCCTCAAGTTGATTTAATTGTACATCCGCAGCAAATTGTCCATCAAAAATTGTAGCTTCAACATTTCCCAAACTTTCTGCAGTTTTTTGAATACCCGCCCAGACTGCTTGGTTATAACCATTCTGACTTGAGGAGGCTAGAAACGCAATCCTATAAGTTTTTCCGTCACTCGCATCATCTGTTGAAGAAGAGCATGCAGTGAACAACATGGCACTCGCCACGCCCAGCACCGCAACTCTATATTTTTTCCTCGCTATATTTTTCAACTTCATCGCTCCCTTCCTAATTAATATACATTTGTATATGCTCTTTTGCATAGACGCATGTATTTGGCGTATAGATTGTGTATCGATGTCATAGACTGTCATCGATCCAAAAGAGTACTCTTGGGATAACTGCTTCTCAAGGGTGCGGAAATTATGGATATAACAAAGTTGTTATTTTACTGACCAGTAGGAGGCATAATGATTCGGACACTCTTAAATCTTTACCCGAAGAATAATGAACAATCACCAGTAATTGAATATTTCTTAGAAAAGCAGGTGCTTGAACAATCAAGTAAAACTAGAGGTTTTATTTCAGCCGAATTATCTATGCCTTTAGAATCTGGCCCTATGCTAGTAACAGCCACATGGGAGGATTTAAATGCATACAACCGTTGGGTTAATGACCCATGGCGCGGTCAGTCTTCAGAACTTTTAGCTAAGTTGTTAGACCAAGATCTTAATCCAAAAACAAAAGGATCAATTTTTCGTCTTATACATACTGTTTCTAGCAATTCCCCATTAAGAACAACCTGAGGTATTTCCACGCCCTCTACAGACACATCGATAGAACTCTTCGATAAGATGACTGGCGTTATAAAACGTACCACTTTGTAGGACATATGGTGTGAAGATGACAATGGCTGGCTCTCAATGTGTCTGTGGAGGTAGTGAAAGAAGTCTTACCTGCAGATCTTTAACTAACACAGAATCCATCTCTGGTAGCACAATTACGGGGTTTAAACGGTTCTTATAGAGATGTTTGTAATCTCTTAATGTCTTTTCTCTTACATTTAAAACAGCCCAAACTGTCCCTACCCATTGATCAACTAACATTTCTTTCCTTCCGTTTAGAAGGGACTTACTGATAGCGAATCAGAGTGTCAGGTCTCCTGCGCTTGTAATGCTGGTGCGCCCGTAGGGATTCGAACCCCAA
>SXGQ01761547.1_pt1 | contig 14037 bp, 9 predicted proteins | sample 3178371 | NCBI WGS metagenome assembly SXGQ01 (sample SAMN11356859, study PRJNA531348) | freshwater metagenome | isolation source: freshwater sample F1-20 | place: China: Fuxian Lake, Yuxi | collected 2017-12-25
CCCGAATACGGAGCGACGATGGGCTTCTTCCCGATTGATGCCGAGTGCGTCAATTACCTCCGGGCCACCGGTCGCGATCCCAAGCAGCTCGCGCTCTACGAGGCTTACTACCGTGCGCAGAATCTCTGGGGCATTCCTGAGAAAGGTCAGATCGAGTATTCGACCGATCTTTCTCTCGACCTCTCGACGGTTGGGCCGAGCGTCGCCGGTCCAAAGCGTCCGCAGGACCGGATCGAGCTCTCGAAGATGAAGCAGGAATTCCTCGCGGCGTTCTCAAAGCCCGTCACCGAAAATGGCTTTGGCAAGAAGGCCGAAGAATTCTCGACTGTGACCGCCGACATCGGTGGCACGAAACTCGGCCATGGCTCCGTGTTGATTGCTGCGATCACGAGCTGCACCAACACCTCCAACCCGAGCGTCATGCTCGCCGCCGGTCTCCTCGCCAAAAAGGCCGTCGCCAAAGGACTCAAGGTGAACCCGCTCGTGAAATCCTCGCTCGCGCCCGGTTCACGCGTTGTGACCGACTATCTCGATAAGACCGGTCTCACGCCGTACCTGGACCAACTCGGCTTTCAGACGGTCGGCTACGGTTGCACGACTTGTATCGGAAACTCCGGCCCGCTCTCGGCGCCGGTCGAGGAGGCAGTGGTGAAAAACGATCTCGTTGCCGCCTCCGTGCTTTCGGGTAACCGCAATTTCGAGGCGCGCGTCCATCAGAACATCAAGTCTAACTTCCTGATGTCGCCGCCGCTGGTCGTCGCATTCGCCCTCGCGGGCCGCGTCGATATCGACCTCTCGACCGAGCCGCTCGGCCACGATCAAGCCGGTGCCCCCGTGTTCTTGAAAGACATCTGGCCTACGCTGCAAGAGGTGCGCGACCAGATGCAGGCCGCCCTCAAGCCCGAGGTGTTTCGCCGTCTCTACATCAACTTCGCCGAGCAGAATCCGAAGTGGAACGAGATCCCCTCAACGACGGGCAATGTTTACGCCTTCGAGGCGAAATCGACCTACATCCAAGAACCGCCGTTTTTCACGAATTTCTCGATGACGCCCGGCGCGATCAAGCCGATCACCGGGGCGCGCGCTCTGGGCCTGTTCGGTGACTCGGTCACGACCGACCACATTTCGCCGGCCGGCGCGATCAAGAAGAGCTCGCCCGCGGGCAAGTTCCTCCTCGAAAGCGGTGTGACCTATGAAGACTTCAAGTCCTACGGCTCGCGCCGCGGCAATGATCGCAACATGACGCGCGGCACCTTTGCCAACGTCCGCATCAAGAATCTGATGCTCGGCGGCGAAGAGGGCGGCAACACGCTTGGCGCTGATGGGGTCAAGACTTCGATCTACGAGGCTTCGATGGCTTATCAAAAGGACGGCATACCGTTGATCATCTTGGCCGGTCAAGAATACGGCACAGGTTCGTCCCGCGACTGGGCCGCAAAAGGCACCAATCTTCTGGGCGTCAAAGTCGTCGTCGCCCAAAGCTTCGAGCGCATTCATCGGTCCAATCTCGTGGGCATGGGCGTGCTGCCGCTGCAATTCAAAGACGGCACCACGGCGCAGACGCTGCAGCTTGATGGTACCGAGTCTTACGACGTCGTGGGTCTCGATGAATCGATCAAGCCCCAGCAGGACCTCACGTTGAAAATCACGCGCAAGAGCGGTGCGGTCGAGAACGTGGTCGTGCGTTGTCGCATCGATACCCCGATCGAGATCGACTACTACCAACACGGCGGGATTCTGCCCTATGTGTTGCGGCAGATTGTCGCCCAAAGTTGATTTTTAACTTCGCGCGCGCCGCCGTTGAGCTACCGTTGGTCGGTGACTCTTCGGCGATGCTGGCGACGGTTCAAGTATCTGGGAATTATGCCGTTCTAGCAGGTTGTTTCGTTTTTCTTCTCCATGCCCGATTCGACTCCTTCCGTTTATCTCGTAGATGCTTATTCCGATCCTGTGGTCGTGCGCATCGAGGGCCGGGCATGTTTTCAGAACAGCACCGGACTGAGAGATTTCGTCGGCGAAATGCTGCGCCAAGGGCGCCAGCGCTTCGTGGTGGATTTTCAGAACTGCACGAGCATGGACAGCACGTTTCTTGGCGTGCTGGCGGGTGTGGCGCTGGAGCTAAAGAAGACCAATCCCCCCGGTAGCATTGTGCTTGCCCGGGTGGGAGTTCGGAATCTTGAGCTGATCCGTAACTTGGGTTTGCACCGTCTTCTCACGGTTGACGCCGGAGATATGCCGATGAGCTTCGGCAAGTGTGAGACGGCTCTGGCGGCGTCCAATCCGGGAGAACTGGATCGCGCGAAGTTGGCGCTCGAATCCCACGAGCACTTGGTGGCCGCCGATGAAAGCAATCGGGCGAAGTTTCAGGATGTATTGTCGTTTCTTAAAAATCGCGTTGAGCAAAGCTGACCCGGAGACGACCGACGCCGCCGGTGATGGCCCCGGGCGCTTTTTCTCTTTTTTGTAGTCTTCACGATTGCCCGTCTCGACCGCTTTGGAACACAGTTTTGGCCCATGGTTTTTGCCGTCGTCATTGCGTTTGTGGTGGGGGTTGCGGTCGTAGCGGTGCCCTTTTGGCGCGCGCGCGCCGCAGCCGATGCCAGTGAAACGGCCCGGCAGCAGGCGACGCAGGACCGGCAGCGGGTGGTTGAGTTCATGCACCTCATGGCTGAAGCGTTGGGAGAAGGCCTGACGAGGGCCGAGTTACACCAGCGGATCGTGCACGCGTCGATTCTTTGCACCGGAGCGCTGAGCGCCTGTTTGTTTCAGCGAACCGAACGCGGCACGATGCGCGGGACGGCGGTAGAAGGATTGTTTCCACCCCATCGGCCGCTCAGCGATGAGGCCAAGTCCAAGCTGACAACCCGAGTCAAATTCATCGAGCAGGTGCTGCAGGCCGAAGAGTTTCCCGACAGCGAAGGAATCGTGGGCCGCGTGGCGACGACCGGCCGGGGGGAACTATTGGCCGACGCGACCGGAGATCGGCGCGTGGTTCGGCACGATGATCCGGCCCTCGTCGTGCGCTCGGTGATCGCGGTGCCACTCTTCTTTCGCGATCGTTCGTTTGGGATCTTGGCGGTAGCGAATCCCGCCGGCGGGCGGGCGTTCACCGAGATGGAGTTTTCGCTGATGGAGTCTTTGGCGGAGCAAGCGGCTCTGGCCCTGCACAACGCCGAGTTTTTGCACCTTCAAATGGAGAAGCAGCAACTCGATTTGGATATCACGGTCGCGAGTGGAATTCAGCGGATGCTTTTGCCGCGCAAGACCGACACCATCGAGGGCATTGATTTGGATGCGCGTTACAAACCGGCGCAAAAGATCGGAGGCGATCTTTACGACGTCATCCAGCTGTCGCCGACGCGTCTCGCGATCGTGGTGGCCGATGTTGCCGGCAAAGGTATCCCGGCCTCGCTGCTGATGGCGATTTGTCGGACGAATTTGCTGCAAATAGCCCCGCGCCACGATTCCCCGGGCCGGGTGCTCATCGAGTTGAACCGCGCGTTGGCGGCGGACATCGATCAAGGTCACTACATCACGATGCTTTACGCGGTGATCGACACGGTCGCACGGAGCGTGACCTTTGCCCGGGCTGGCCATGAGCTGCCGCTGTTCGCGCGACTCGATGCCAAGAGCGGCGCATTTTTACCTGTTTTTGTCGGTTCCGAAGGTATGCCGCTCGGGATGGTGCCGGACGCGCTTTTTTCGGCAGTGATTGCCGATCATACGGAGCCCTTCGGCCTCGGAGATGTGCTCGTGCTTTATACGGACGGCGTCAGCGAAGCCCCGAACGAAGACGGCAAAGAGTTCTCCGGGCATCGCCTTGCCGATGTGGTCCGGACCTTGCACCAACGCTCCGCGCAGGAAATGAACGACGGGATTCTGAGCGCAGTGGGGCGTTTTTCGGGCGAAACCCCGCAGCGTGATGACCTGACTCTGGTGACGGTGAAACGAGTTTAGTTCGTCCGCTTGCCTCCTCATCTTTGTCTCGCATCGTCCGAATTCATCCATGATCGCATCCTCCACTTTTGACACCGCTGCCACGCCGGACCGGCATTCGCTTCCGGACGCGGGTGGCCACTTCGGCCGCTATGGCGGAGTTTTTGTCCCCGAGACCTTGATGACGGCGCTTGAAGAGCTGGGCGCAGTCTACTCGGAGGCCCGAGACGATCCGGCGTTTCAAGCGAAGTTAAAGGAGCACCTGAAGGAATTCGCCGGGCGGCCGACGGAGCTTTATTTCGCCGAGCGACTCACGGCGCACTGCGGGGGCGCCAAGATTTATCTCAAGCGCGAGGATCTGCTGCACACGGGTGCGCACAAGATCAACAACGCCTTGGGCCAGGCCATGCTCGCGTTGCGCATGGGGAAAAAACGGGTCATCGCGGAAACCGGTGCCGGTCAACACGGGGTGGCGACTGCGGCCGTGTGCGCGAAGTTTGGCCTCGAATGCGTCGTGTATATGGGAGCCGTCGATATGGAGCGGCAGGCGCTGAATGTGTTTCGGATGCGATTGATGGGCGCTGAAGTGCGGGCCGTCACCTCCGGTCAGAAGACGCTCAAAGACGCGGTAAACGAGGCGATGCGGGACTGGGTGACCAATGTCCGTGGAACCCATTACATCCTCGGCTCGGCTCTTGGCTCGCACCCGTATCCCATGATGGTCCGGGATTTTCACCGGGTGATCGGCCAAGAAACGAAGACGCAGTTGCTGGCCCGCGAAGGACGTCTGCCCGACGAGATGATTGCGTGCGTGGGCGGCGGTTCGAATGCGATCGGATTTTTCTTTGATTTTCTCGGGGAAAAATCGGTGCGGCTGATCGGGGTCGAAGCGGGCGGACGGGGGATCCGCCGCGGCGAACATGCGGCGCGATTTGAGGGCGGAAAGCTCGGTGTCCTACAAGGCGCCAAGACCTACATCCTCCAAGATCCCGACGGGCAGATTGAACTCACGCACTCGGTGAGTGCCGGACTCGACTATGCCGCGATCGGGCCGGAGCACGCCTTCTACCGCGATCAAAAGCGGATCGACTTTGCATACGCTTGCGACGACGAGGTCATGGAGACGTTTCAACTGTTGTCGCGATTGGAGGGAATCATCCCCGCGTTGGAAAGCACCCACGCGGTGGTGCACGCGATCAAGCGGGCGAAGCTCATGCGGAAAGATGAGATCCTTGTGGTGAATCTTTCGGGCCGTGGGGACAAGGATGTGAACCAAGTGGCCAAAATCCTCGGCGTCGCTTTATGAAGTCAATGACCGGTTATGGACGGGCGTCGGTGGGGCTCGGGTCGGACACGATTACGATTCAAGTGAGCTCGGTTAACCGGAAGACGCTCGATCTGACGGTAAAATTGCCGGAGGAGTGGGCGGCGCTGGAGCCTGCGATCAACGAGAAAAGCCGGCGCCATGCATCACGTGGTAAGGTCCATGTGCAGGTTGAACTGACCGGTGCGGCCGGCAGTCGGCAGGAGGTTTGGGATGAGGCGGCCGCGGTTGAGACGCTCAACCGACTGGCTGCGTTCGCGTCAAGACAGGGAGTCGTGTTTGGGCCGACACCCGAGCTGTTGTGGGACATCGCCCGGTCGCAGCGAAAAGCGAGCAATTTTCCATCGATGGAAGAGGCTCAGGAAGTCGTACTGGCCGCGCTGGAATCGGCTTTGCGGGCGTTTGTGGCGATGCGCGCCAAGGAAGGCGAAGCGCTCCTCGTGGATTTCATTGGCCGCCTCGAGCTGCTGCGCCGGCAAGTGGATCTCATCGCCGCGCGAGCACCGCTCGTGCCGCCGATCTACCGGGATCAACTCTTGCTTCGCCTGCGGACGGCGGAATTGGAGTTAAAGGTGGACGACGAGCGAGTGCTGAAGGAACTCGCGCTCTTTGCCGACCGTTGCGATGTGACGGAGGAGCTGACTCGTCTGCGCAGTCATCTCGAGCAATTCACCGCCTTGCTGAAGTCGGATGGCGAGATTGGCCGCAAATCGGAGTTCATTTTGCAGGAGATAGGCCGCGAGGTTAACACGATCGGCAACAAGGTCAACGACCTCACGATCTCTCGGGCGGTGATCGAGTTGAAGAATGAGTTGGAGCGAATCCGCGAGCAGATCGCCAACGTCGAGTAACCGGTTTGGTCTACTTCGGCTCGCGGAGTGAGTGCCAGAGGTAGAAACCGACGCCCACGCAAATGCCGGAGTCGGCGACGTTGAAGGTCGGGTAGACGTAACTGCCAAAGTGTAGGTCGATAAAATCGACCACATGGCCGTAAGCCAAGCGGTCGATGACATTTCCTACGATACCGCCGCATAGGAGACCAAAACATAGCTGGGAGCGGCGCTCCCGCAGACCTAGGGCGTGACGCCAGATGACTATGGCAGCGAGCGTGACCAGAGCGAAAATTGCGAGCAGGACGCTCTGCCCGGAGAACATGCTCCATGCCGCCCCGGTGTTACCGACGTGGACGATGTAGAAAAAATCCCTAATTACGGTGATCGCGCCGTGGCCTTCGCCGTAGGTCGGGAACGAAAGATGGGCGACGATCGCCAGTTTGGTCAGCTGATCGGCGATCAGCACGATAGCGGCGATGACGAGCAGTCTGCGGTAAGCCAGCACCCGACTTAGCCAAGGCGTGGGCGCCGAGAGACTCGAAGCGGTGGGCTTGCTGGGATCGGGCATCGTCACCGGCTAGTTCGCGTTCGGAGTGGTGAGCCCTCGGGCGAGAGAATTACTCGCCGTTGTCGTCGCCGCTCGTGCCGCTGGGAGCACCGTCTTCGCCCAGTTCGCCGAGAATGCCGGCTTGGGTGCGGGAACGGTGGCGGTTCCGCTCAAGTTCCTTCTGAGCGCTGGCTGAATAGCGGGTAAAGGGCACGGCCAGCAGACGATCTCTCGCGATTGGCTCTTGGGTAACCTCGCAGATGCCGTACGTGCCGTCTTTGATACGCTTGATGGCAGCCTCGATTTCGCCAAGGGCCTCCTGCTCGCTGGAGACGAGGCTGAGTGCGAAATCGCGGTCGAAGGTGTCGGTGCCCGAGTCGGCTTGGTGCTGGCCGTAGGACGACAAGTCTCCCGAGTCGTCTTTGGAAGAGCGCTTGAGCGTCTCTTCGGAGTGAAGTTCGATGCCCGCGGTCAGGTGGCGGCGGAGATCAAGCAAGAGCTTGTAATAGCGTTTATATTTTTCCGGGACTTCAACCTCGAGGACCGCTTCGATCGATTTTACCTTCTTCGGATTGAAGCCGAGGATGTCGGCGAGAGAAGCCGCTTTCACGTGGCTGGGTTTCACGGCCTTCCCGAGCACAAGCGCCTGTTTCGTCGGGCTCACCTTTACGGCGGCTTTGGACGATTTTTCGCTTTCGGGCTTCTCGACGGTAGTCTGCGCGATGGCGCGGACTTCATCAAGGCTGAACGCGATGGGTTTGGCGGTGGCCCTGCGCTTCAGTATGCTGTCGCGCAAGGCGTTTTTCTTAGAGGGCTTTTCCATGGTGGTAGAAATTTCGGCAGGCGCGGAAGCCGGCACCGGTTTGGCGGCGGGCTTGGGCGCACGTTTCTCCGAAACGGGATGCTTGCTGCGCTTAACCGGGACGGACTTGGGCGGACTTTTGACGGGTTTCTTTGCGACAGCCTTTGGGGTGGGCTTTACCTTGGCTTTGGGCTTAGCTTTCAGTTTCGGCTTGGCAGTTTTCGCAGCAGGCTTGGCGGGCTTTTTTGTTTTCTTAGCCATGGGGATTTAGGGGGAAGCGTAGAGTTTAGGAAACAAGCGACTGAATGCAACGTGGGCAAAGGTCGCCGTCGGGCGTGCTTTGCACCGCGGGAACCCAGCGCCAGCAACGTGGGCAACGAACGTAGCCGAGATCCGCGCACGGGCGGACAGAAACGGATAGAGGGGATCCGGCAGCGGTAGTCTCTATGGTCACGAGCGAAACGATGAAGAGTTCAGGGAGAAACTCGCGATGCCGATTGAGCACGGCGAGGGTGGTGTCGTCGCTGGCCGTCAGAGTCACGGCGGCGTCTAGCGACTTACCCAAGTGGCCGGCTGCCCGAAGTGGTTCGATGGCTTCGGTGACTTGAGCTCGAACTCGAAGTAGCGCGGCAAAATCCGATTCGAGGGTGGGGTCGCTCCACTCGGACGGAGCCACGGGCCAGTCTTGAAGATGAACTGAGTCCTGAGTGTATTCCACGTTGGCCGTGGCGTAAGACCAGGCTTCGTCGGCTGTAAAAGTGAGGATGGGCGAAAGAACCTTTATCAGAATGCGGAAGATATGATGGATCGCAGTCTGTGACGAGCGCCGCAGAGGCGCGTGGGTGCCGAGGGTGTAGAGCCGGTCCTTCAGGACATCATGGTAAACGGCCGAGAGCGTGACGGCGCAGAATTGGTTGCAGAGTTGGTAGACGCGATGGAACTCATAGGCGTCGTAGGCCGCGGTGCATTCGCGCAGGAGGATAGTGGTCTGATGCAGGGCCCAGCGGTCGAGGAAGTCGAGTTGCGCGTAAGGGACAGCATCCCGAGCGAACTGGTAATCGAAGAGGTTGGAAAGCTGGTAGCGAAAGGTGTTGCGGAGGAGCCGATACGACTCGGAGACATTCTTCAGAATCTCATCATCTACCGGGATGTCGTCGCGGAAATCTTGAGAGGCTATCCAGAGGCGAATCACATCAGCTCCGTGGATTGCGATGTAGGCGTCGCTCGTCTGGGGTTTTTGGTAGGTGCTGCTTTTGGAGATTTTTTGACGGGCTTTATCAACGATGAACCCGTGGGTCAGGACGGCCCGGTAAGGCGCACCGCCGTTGGCGATGACGCCGGTCCACAGCGAGGACTGGAACCAGCCGCGATGTTGGTCGCTGCCCTCGAGGTAGAGGTCGGCCGGCCAAGAGGTGCCGCCCTGAGCGTTGCCCAGAACCGCGGCATGGGAGGAGCCCGAGTCGATCCAAACATCGAGTGTGTCACGGCCGCAGGTCAGAGCCGTCGGCGCGGGCCAGTGCGCAGGCAACGCGATGCCGGCGAGGATATCGGCGGCGTTGGCATTATACCAAAAATTGGTACCTTCGGCGGCGATCTTACCGGCAACGGCGCGAGCAACCCCGGCGTCGAGATAAGCGTTCTTGTTTTCGTCGAAGAATGCCGGAATCGGCACGCCCCACGATCGTTGACGGCTGATGCACCAATCGGGGCGGGATTCGACCGCGCCGCGGATGCGGGCCTCGCCCCAGCCCGGAATCCATTGGACCGTTTTGATCGCTGCGAGTGCGGTTGCACGGGTATCGGCTTTGTCGAGCGACACAAACCACTGGTCGACGGCGCGGAAAATAATCGGAGTCTTGGAGCGCCAGCAATGCGGGTAGCTGTGAGGATACTTGGCTTTGGCAAACAGTGCGCCGGCTTCGGCGAGTTTCTTCAGGACAGCGAGGTTGGCCGGCGAGGGCTTTTTGGCGGCCAAGTCTTCAACGGTCTCCAAGGTCGTGATGCCGACGAGATCCGCTGGCACCTGACCATCGTTGAGATACCGCCCGTCATCGCCAACGGGGCAATAAATCGCCAATTTGTATTTCAGACCGGTAAGATAATCTTCGGCGCCATGGCCGGGTGCGGTGTGTACCGCGCCAGTGCCGCTGTCGGTGGTGACGTAATCCGCGAGAACGATGGGGGACGCGCGGTCGATAAAAGGATGACGAGCCGCGAGGTGTTCGAGCGTGGATCCCTTGCGCGTTGCCGTGATAGTCGGCGCGGTCTCTATTTTGGCCGAGGCGAGAACAGATCCGAGCAAAGCAGCTGCGACGACGATGCGCTCGGTCCCGGTGTCAGCGATAGCGTAATCGATATCGGGATGCAGGGCGATCGCGAGATTGGCGGGAATCGTCCAAGGAGTCGTGGTCCAGATGACGACGTAGAGCGGTTTGTCCGTCGGCAGGCCGAATTTTTGGGCCTCCCCGGTCGGGACAAGAAACTTCACCCAGATGGCGATGGAGGTGTGGTCCTTGTATTCGATCTCAGCCTCGGCGAGGGCGGTCTCGAAAGGAATACTCCAGTAAACAGGCTTCTTGCTGCGGTACACCAAGCCCTTTTCAACGAACGCAGCGAAGGTGCGGAGAATGTCGGCTTCGAAAGCCGGTGCCTTGGTCTTATACTCGTGGGCCCAGTCGGCGACGATACCCAGTCGTTTGAACTGGGTCGTCTGCTTGGCGATCCAGGATTCGGAAAATGCATCACAGCGGGCGCGAAGTTCACCGGTGGAGACGGTCTCGTTTTTTTCGCGAAGCTCCCGGGTGACCTTCTGCGCGATGGGCAGGCCGAGGCAGTCCCAGCCCGGAACGTAGGGCGTGCGATAGCCACGGAGGGTTTTATACCGGATAGTGATATCCTTGAGGGTCTTGTTCAGCGCGGTGCCGATGTGCACATCACCGTTGGTGAAGGGCGGTCCATCATGGAGGACGAAGGTTTTTTCAGCCGCGGCGCGGTTGGCCTGAAGCCGAGCGTAAAGCCCGATCTGTTCCCAGTGGGCGACCCGACCAGGCTCCCGCTGGGCAAGGCCGGCGCGCATTGAGAAGTCCGTTTTTGGAAGCTGGAGAGTGTCTTTCAGGTCTTGCGCCATGCCGAAGAAAAGTGGCGGAGGCTAGGTCGGCTCAGAGGGGAGTCAAGGAGTGATCCGGTAGGGAAATATGCGTTGTCTCCGATGGTCGAGAGAGTTTGGGCCTTTGGAAAAATGGCATGGGTTTCAAGTGCCCTCGAATGAACGACAGGTTCGATGTCGTGCCGGAGTAGGGCGCAGAAAAAAGGCCGACGCCCGTGCGCCGGCCTTGTGGCCAAAAATTGGTCTGAAAGGAGGTTAGTTGAGCTCGGACTTTGAGGATTTGCTCTCGATGAATTCGCGGATGATGTCCATCCGCTGCCGGTTACGGTCTTCCTCGTCGATTTCCTCGGTGGTGCGGATGGCTTCGTGTTTCGCCATCGCGCGCCGCATTTTGGAGAGCGCCAAGTATTCGAGCTGACGGATGCGCTCGCGGGTGACGTTGAAGCGACGGCCGACTTCCTCCAACGTGAGCTCATCGCGGCCGTCGAGACCAAAGCGCAGTTTGATGATCTCCGCTTCGCGTTTCTCAAGCGAGTTGACCATCTCATTGAGGTCGGAATTGCGGTTTCGATCCCGCAGGCCCTCGTAGGGACTCATGGCGTTTTCATCGCCAACGATTTCGCCAAAGGTTCCCGAGTCACCCGATTCGCCGATCGGCGCGTCAAGCGAGGCTGGACGAACACTGACCGACTTGAGATGGGCGACCTTCGAGGTCGGGATTTGGAGTTCGATCGCCAATTCTTCGTCTGTCGGCTCGCGACCGAGTTGCTCGGAAAGCTTCATGGCCATTTTGCGCATCTTCGAGATTTTATCCACGAGATGGACAGGCAGGCGGATGGTCTTGGACTGGTTGGCGAGAGCACGTTTGATTGACTGCTTAATCCACCAAGCGGCGTAGGTGGATAGCTTTCCGCCTTTTCGAGGATCGAAGCGCTCCACGGCCTTGATTAGGCCGATGTTGCCCTCGCTGATGAGATCGAGCAGCGGTAGGCCGAAGTCCTTGTAGTCCATCGCGATCTTCACGACGAGGCGCAAGTTGGCTGAGATCATGTGGTCGCGGGCGGCTTTGTCACCGCGACGGATCCGGCGAGCCAAAGTGACCTCTTCTGCAATGGTGAGCAGTGGGGTTTTTCCAATCTCTTGGAGATAAAGCTGAAGGTTGCTCCGTTCGCCGTGGGGGATCGGAGCTTCAATGCTGCGGTCCGTTTTTTCGAGGAATGAAGGTGCAGAGTCCAGCGAGGGGTTAAGGGCACTCGTCGGGAGAGCTTCGGAGGCGGAAGCGTCATCTTTTTGCGAAGTGCGGGGCAACTTTGCTTTAGAGGGCATAGTGAGGTGCGTTTGTTATGAGAGGTTCAAAGGACTGAGTTGTTCCTAACCCTAGCGGAAACTGTTCCAATTACCTCTACGAGTGAGCGCGAACGCTGGTTGCATACCGCCGGGACAAATTTTGGGTATTTTTGGCGCAAGCCGTGAGCGACTTGGCCCGAATGCAGGCTCACGACCGTCTCGAACGGGCAACGACGTGCCCTTCCTATCAGAATTCGGAGGCGATGGCGGCGGCTTTCAGCAAAGCGGTCGCCTTGCTGATCGTCTCTTGATACTCTGAGGCGGGGACCGAGTCGGCGACGACACCGGCGCCTGACTGGATGTGTAGCTGGCCGCCCTTGAGTAGGGCAGTTCGAAGCATGATGCAGGTGTCGGAATTGCCGTCGTAACCAAAGTAGCCGAGGGCGCCGGCATAGAATCCGCGCTGCGACGGCTCGCTTTGAGCGATGATTTGCATGGCGCGGATTTTGGGGGCTCCGCTCACGGTGCCAGCAGGGAACGTAGCGCGCATAAGATCGTACGCATTATGGCCCTCGGCGATTATGCCTTCCACTTGCGAGACGATATGCATCACGTGCGAGTAGCGCTCAACGACCATGAACTCGGGGACGGTGGTTGAACCGTAGCGACAGACCCGGCCGATGTCGTTGCGAGCGAGGTCAACGAGCATGAGGTGTTCGGCGCGCTCTTTTTCGTCGGCGAGCAGGTCTTTCTCCAAGGCGAGATCTTCGGCCGGAGTGGCGCCGCGTTTGCGGGTGCCGGCGATTGGACGGATTTCGACGCGGCCGTCGGTCAGCCGAACGTGAACCTCAGGCGAAGCCCCGACGATCGCGAAGTCGCCAGTATCGAGAACAAACATGTAGGGTGACGGGTTGACGGTGCGCAGCGCCCGATAGAGATCGAGCGGCGTGCCGGCAAACGGACGGGTGAACCGTTGGGAAGGGACAAATTGAATGATGTCGCCGGAGCGGATGAATTCCTGCCCAGCTGTGACCGTGTTCTCGAATTGGGCCGGGCTGAAGTTGCCGGGTGGAATTGTGAGCGGGCCGGGGTCGATCAACGGGGCTGGCGCCAGTTCGCGCGGTTGTTTGAGCAACTCATAAAGCGCCCGCAGTTCGGCGACCGCCGAGGCGTAAGCGGCGGCGGGGTCGGACGCGATGTGGGCGTTGACGCACAGTCGGAGGGTTTGTTTCGCGCGATCAAAGATCAGCAGCGAATCGGAAAACATGAAATAGAGCAGAGGCAGCTTGAGTTCGTCATGCGCGGCGGCTGGCACGCTCGGTTCAATGCGCGTGACGTATTCGTAGCCGACGAATCCCACGGCTCCGCCCGTGAAAGGAGGCAGGCCGGGAATCTTTACGGGGCGGTAACCCTTCATTTCGGTTTCAACGAGAGTGAGGGGATCGCTCGGCGTCGCGACGGTTTGAGTCGGCTGACCGGGGATGCGGATCTCGGTGGTCGTCGGGCCGCAAACGAGCACCTTGCGCGGACGGCAGCCGATGAAACTGTAGCGCGAAAGACGTTCGCCGCCCTCGATGGACTCGAGCAAATAGGAGGGACCGGCTTCCTTGAGTTTGGCGTAAGCCGAGACCGGGGTTTCGAAATCCGCCATGAGGTCCGTGTAAACGGGAACGACGTTACCTTGGGCAGCGAGACGGGCAAAAACTTCAGGGCTCGGGTGGATGTTCATCGGCGAGAACTTGGGCTTATGCGTAGCAGGCTGGGTGCGAGCAAGGCGGATTCCGCATTGCGCAGATTGTTCTGCCCGGCGGGCGATCCGTTTCGACGTCGCGGTCGGCGACGGATGAGGGTCACTCCACGGTGACGGATTTTGCGAGGTTGCGCGGTTTGTCGACGTCGCAGCCGCGATCAACCGCGATGTAGTAACTGAGCAACTGCACGGGGATCGCCGCGACGATGGGCAAGACCGCCTCGTGGCAGTCGGGGATGGTGATGACTTCGTCGGCGAGGCCGGGCGGGAGTTCGCAGCCTTCGGTGATGATCGCGATCACGGGGCCTTTACGCGCCTTAATTTCCTGCATGGACGACACGACCTTGTTGAAGATTTCTCCCTTCGGAGCGAAGAAGACGCTCGGGCATTTTTCGCTGATCAGCGCGATCGGACCATGCTTCATCTCGGCCGCCGGGTAGCCCTCGGCGTGA
>SXGQ01010163.1_pt1 | contig 14036 bp, 11 predicted proteins | sample 3178371 | NCBI WGS metagenome assembly SXGQ01 (sample SAMN11356859, study PRJNA531348) | freshwater metagenome | isolation source: freshwater sample F1-20 | place: China: Fuxian Lake, Yuxi | collected 2017-12-25
ACGGTTAGACACAACCGATTCTTCTTTAAATACCTTGAAGACACGGGTAGATACACTCGATGTGTCTTTTAATACCCTACAATCACGGTTAAACACAACCGATGTTTCTTTAAATACTTTGAAGACACGGGTAGATACACTCGATGTGTCTTTTAATAACCTCGACGGCAAGACACGCTATGTCTCGAGCGTCCAAGGCAACAACACAGCACCCAAGATTGCGAGTGATTTCCAAGTTGCTATTAATGATCGGGACAAGCGTAGTATATACCTAACGACAGGCGGAAATTTTATAAGTTCTATCAATGACAGCACCAATCAGGCGACACCAGGCAACTACAGCGACAATAATATCACTCTCGCAAGTTCGAATGGTATGATTACGACGACATCGCATCTTAATCGCTTACAAGGCTCGACGATAGAGATAACTGCTCCAACGGGTATGGGCGTCCAAGCGGATACGACCATTAAAATCGGACAAGGCGGTAGTCTCATCGAAATAGGGAGCATCGACACACCGGAACTCCTCGGATCAAACACACGAATCAAATTAGGCAAACGAAGTCAGACCCGTAATACCGAAATCACGCTGGCGGGGAATATCCTCGTAGCGAATGCTAGATTTACTGAATTGGCGGTGAGTCAAGCGCTTACATATAACAATCTCATCGCTCTTATCCCGACAGTTGGATTGCCCTTGTGGGTGTCATCCCAAATTCTTACCTCTATCATCCCGAATTACGTATATAGCGATTTTCTTAAAATGAAAGGCACGGTGACGAAGGACGGCGATATCGAGACAAGTCAAAGCGCAGGTATAAAGGCACTGACGATATATGACCCAACGGTCGATGTAAGCATCTTCCCGAAAGTGACCACCTTCCTCGCAACAGGCGACAGCAGCGAGACTATTCTAACAGGTTCGATTCGCAAACAGGTATTCAACGGCGAGATTCTCCTCCGCAACAACAACATCGTCAGTACGAATATCAATTGGGCTACAACGGACTCGATGGATAAAGTCAATGCCCTCAAACTTTCCAACAACGATGTAGAACTCGTGGCTGGGGCAGGAGCGACGAACAGCGAACTACGGATCAGCAATACAACAGGCGGACGCATCCGTCTCCGTGCCGGAACAAACACAGGACTACAAGCCAACGCTCATGATGCTCTTCAAATCATCAGCAACCAAGGCGCAAGCACGCAAGTCGTCATCGCTGGTAATGACGCACCAAGCGGATTCGACAACTCTTCCAAACTCCTCGTGGATCACCAAAACCTGAATAATGGTATTAAGGTCACCAATCACCAGAACGCCCTTATCACCCGTGTCAATCATAATAACGTGAATACCCCGAGTCTTACCCTTCAGTCCAACTGGAACGGCAGCACCAGCAAATCACTCTACCTCAACGCCAACGATGAACTCTATTACAACGGAAGCAAGGTGAATATGGGGGGTGCTGGGTTCGGCGGTATAACCTATTATGTCGCACTCCCCAATAACATAACGCATGTAGGGGGTGGGAATACGAACCAAGTGATGACAAAACTATACACCTCCATACCGCAGAGAGTGATTACCCAAGCCATCGGCGCCAACACAGCGTATTTTCTAGGAGACTATACAACTGAGACCATTAATAAAGTGGCAAACCCAATTCTCTCGGGCGTTCAACAATTGAACCAATATGTTACATGGAACTCGCAGAATCAGGTTGGTAAATTGTATGGTAATCTTTATTATCGTAGCATTACACCCGTGAATAATGTGATGTGGGAAAAGAAATATACGAATCCTGTTGTAAGCAACTACGGAACTACAATCAACGGCACGCCCATCATAATACCACCATCGTCGCTTGGTATATATCTTATATCAGTGCCGAGAGTCCAATGGCAGTTCATCGATGTTATACCCGACGCAGGGCAAACCGCATACATAACGGTTCGCAGCGAAGCCCTGATTAATGGCGTATGGACGACCCAGCAAACTTGGCCGCACATCCCCCCGTCATATAATACAACGCAAACAGGTCTTACCCTCCTATTCATCAATTTCTTATTTTTCACACAGCAACTCGGCGCAGCACCTCTACACACGGCGTTTCGTTTCTCGCTTGTATGCACGAACGGCACTATACGCCAAACCACCGCAGGAGCAGCCGTAGATGCGGGAGCTTACCAACTTCTTACAAGTCCCGACCAAGAGGGCGGGTTCGAAGTATTACTGAAAGCAGGTGGAAACAATAAGGTCATAACACCATATTCTACAACGCCCACCCTCATCGAACTCGATATGCCCATTGATACACCCTATGACATTAGTTCATTCAATAACAGCAAATTAAAAATCGATATGATCTTCATTCAAGAGACAGGCGGATTTTCGGGACATGAAATCAAACTATGGTTCAACGAAGGCAGTATCACACACTTCCATAGCACGATCGCCGAGACAGGACAAATCACGGATATTCTCTCGGGAACAAATATGAGTGTCAGCAATAATGGATTGGGTGCCTATACGATAAACAACGCAGCACCCGTCCAGAATGTGACCACATCGGGTAATCTAGGTCTGAGCATCGCCAATAATACGGCAGCCCTGACAAATACTGCTCCCGTCCAGAATGTGTCCGTATCGGGCAACCTAGGTCTAAGCATCGCCAATAATACGGCTGCCCTGACAAATACAGCCCCAGTCCAGAATGTAACAGTATCGGGCAACCTAGGTGTAAGCATCGCCAATAACGCAGCTGCCCTGACAAATACAGCACCAGTTCAGGATGCGGTCGCAGGTTCCGCAATTTACGTCACTAAAGCAAATGGAGTAGCGACAATAACAAATGCCGGCGTTTGGAATATCACAGCAGGGACAGGCATCTCGACAAACGCAATGTCGGGCGCAGTCACCATCACAAACAGCGCCGTCGTTCAGGATGTAGCCGCCTCAACTGGAATATCGGTGAGCAAAGCAAACGGATTGGCAACAATAACAAATAGCGGCGTAACAAGCGTAAGTGGGGGAACGGGTATAACGGTAAGCGCAGCTTCGGGAGCTGTAACCATTGCGGCATCGGGTCTGACAGCCGTCGCAGCTGGAACAGGTATTAACATCAGCACGGTAAATCAAACCAGCACAATCACGAACACAGGTATAACATCAGTCACGGCAGGGGACGGAATGCAAGTGGTTACTACAAGCGGGGTTGCTAAGGTGACCCAAAATTCGAGACAAGCGGATATGATCGCAACCAAAATAGGAAGCACACAACGAAAGCCCGACTGGTATGGTGTGGCGTGGAGTCAGCAACCGATTTACACACACTCGCCATTAGACGTTTATATATCAGGCAGCGGCAAAGTAATTGCCTATGTAAATGGCAACCAAGCAGACAGAGGTATTTTATATAGCACGAATTACGGGACGAGTTATAGTGAAACCCCGCAAGCAACCTATCGAGGTTGGCATACGATATGTGGTTCGACAACAGGAGATGTAATTTGGATGTTCAGCAATGATGTAATGACGCAGACAGGACGTATTTATTATAACACGATTGCTTACACTATCGACTATTTCGCAAATATAACCTATCAAACAGGCGGAAACACAACTGGTTTTTTTGGAGGTCATAATAATTACATTCCTAATATGCGATGCACTGGAGACGGAAAAACGGTTGTATGCACAGAACACGGCCCTCAGGGTTGGGCTTACTTACGAATTCCGCAAATTTTTATAGGACGAAACTATGGTCAAAATTGGAGCGTAGTTATTTTGTCATATGATTATGGTATAACCAACGGAATAGCAATGTCGGCAGATGGAAAATACATATATGTAGCTGTTGATGGCACCTCATTCGACTCAAGACCGAATACGGGGACTGGTGGCGTGTGGCGAAGTATGGATTATGGGGCAACATTTACACAAATAAGGTCGGCGGCAAAAACATATCAAGTCGAATGCGACGCCACGGGGCAAATCGTAATGTTTGTTGATAGCACGGAATATGGCCAACTCAGTTGGAATTACGGAGACAACTGGCACAATCACACAAATCAATATGGAGGGCTATGGACGTGCGCTATATCAGCATCTGGTGCTATTATGTGGGCGGGTTATTATGGCGGAGATTTTACGAAGTCAGTAGATTACGGAAAAACATGGCAACACGGGGTAACGCCAATAGGGTCTTGGCAGTGGTTCGGGGTCAGTTGTTTAGCCTGTAATAATGATGGATCGATTGTTGTTGCTGGTAGCGTAGCAGGATTGGGACTACTCGGGCAATACCGAGAGTATCCAGCAGAAGTTCGTTCGATTCAAGAACCATCGGGAGCCGGAGGCGTATCAATTACGAGTTTAGGTGGTGGAGCTTATGCTTTAGACACAAACACGATAAAGGTAAGCCTTGCGAAACCATTAAGTTCTCCGGTGTCCATCGCTCTCACATTCAATTTTCCAGCCATCAATTTAAATACACACCGCATAAGGGGAGTCGCAACGCTTTATGTATTACCCCCCTTCAATTACGGATGTATCCGTTTAAATGATTTGGGAGCTTTAAATACTGCTAGTAATCTCAACGAGCAATCCTATAATATGGGTTCGTTTTATATTTACCCGCAGACGAACGGCGGGGGTTCTCATCAGTTCGGTTACCAAGATCGCAGTTTGGTCTTTTCATCCGCCGTCATTGCTGACCCCTGTCGGATTGTTATTTCATTTGAAATCATGCAGATAAGACTTTTTGGATCACAAGAATATTCGACGATATGCAAAGGCAGTTATAGCGTTACGGGTAAATGGAACGATCAATCCCCTTTTTACAAAGCGTATGGCTGGTTCGAGCGATATACTGAAATTTCAGACCAGCAACTGACCAGCATCACCTTCGCACCCTACAACGGCACGTCTGCTAGTATTCTCGAACGTAGCAACATCGACTTCGAGGCAATCCCAATTAAGACAAACACTCCAATATAAAATATTGGATATATATAAAATGCTACTCAAGTGGATTTTAGGCACAAGACGAGAGGACGGCGCAAAGATTAAAATTCAGTCGATTCAAGTCGTCAATAATATTCTGACATACGAGACCATCATCGATGATGGCGAACCTACTGCACACGAATACCATTTACGCCCTGATGAGATACAACCACCCGCACGCCAACCTTGTTGCGACGACGAAGAAGATAAAACGAGATGTGGTTTAAAAAAAGAATATTGCGAAGCACCGCACCAATGTTGTAATCACAGCACCGACCACCAACTCATCAAGTTCATACTAGTCCGCATTCTCAATGTATCAGTAATACATGATATGGAAACTGACTATAATTAAAATATATACACATTATAAAGAATGCTAAGACACCATTTAGGAACGACGACGGAGGGCAAATACCTAATCCTCGAATCCATTTATGTAGAACCAACCAAGTCCGCAACAATCAAGTATAAGTTTATAAATGGGACTTCAATCACCGATCATGAATACGTAATGGATGGCGAGCAATATGCTCGATGGGGGACGGACGATACAATTATTTATCATCTGTTGTGCACCAAGCACCGCCTACAATACAAACCGTATGAAGAACCCGAGTTCTTCGAGGAGACGATGGTATGGCGTGATGAAACAAGTGGCGAGATGAAATGCGAACTGATTAAGAAACCGAATCCAAAATACACGGGGAAGGCACTTCAAATTGAAAACGTTCCCATACCCGAGGGGTTGCCTCGATTTCAGGAAGACGCACGAAGCGTCCATAACGAGCAGGACATCGCACGTATTCAAACGCTACAACAGCAACTAGACGAACAGGCGGCGAAATTGAAAACGATCACCGAGTTATTATTCAAGAACGGATCGTTGTAAAAAAATATAATATCGGGTATATTTATAACCGCTATTATATGGAGTCCGCAGGAATTTACGCCATTGGAAGCGGGGTGAGCGCCCTTGCGGGTTCGCCTGCTTCCACACTATTATTCGACTGGATGTCGAACTGGTATCATAAGCGCCGCCTTCGTCAGCGTGTGCGTGGTCTTGTTATGCTGAAAGGCGTGACGACCTTATGCCAGAAACTTACGACGAGTGAATGTGTTTATATTGATTGTGATTCGCTTTGGCAGACACTCCAAGCACCGAAGGATGCGGAGACCCTCGCCAAGAACCAAGCGGGAGAAGTCAATCCCGTAGATGCTATGTTGGCGTATGCGACCATCAAACGCCACATCATCAATATCTGCTCGGTATATAAGGGCAAGATTGTACTCGTCAGCAAATCTCTCGACTTGCTTCATTCACTTCCCGTCAAGCACGAGAACATCTACTTCGCCGCCTTCTCGAAAGAGATGGAGAGCAATATTGGTGTCATCTTCCCCGATGTCGCTTCCCACCATAAGGCAGAGGTAGATAAGTTCCGTGTGATGCGGGAGATCGACGAAGAGCATACTTACATCAATGACTCGATGAAGGAGTTGTATGACAACACGGCAATCAAGTTCGGGAGCAAGAGGCAGACCCTTTAAATCCTAGATTGACTTTCTAGAGCAAAGTTAAATTAGCGGAGAAATTATTTGTCCGGTCACGTGCTGACTGACGAGTCTGGAAACTCCTGAAACTGCCCCAAACCCTTCAAAATGACACCATAATAGGTCAGCGAACCCCAAAATACCCCTAATATACTGTTTTAGGCATTAATTTAGACTGTTTAACGGTATTAAACGGTATTAAAAATATTTTTAATACCGAAATAGGGTATTAATATGCCAAAATCAATACCATTTAGGGTATTTTAGGGGTATTTTGGGGTATTTATGGGGGGTTAAGTCTAAATGAGACTGATTATGGTGTGGATTTAAACTTTGTACCCGTCTCGAACATCAAATATCTTATCCAACTTCTCGACCGTATTGCTCTCGTCATGTAAATCCAGAATGACACCTTCGTATGGTCTCAACTTATCCGCACGAGAATAGTTAAACGACTTGGCGGCCATCTTCGTCCGCTCCATCAGGTTACCGTATGCTGCTTCTTGGGTATAGATCTTATTGCCGAGAGCATAATCCCTCTTGACTTTGATATGGGCGTTGGCGTCCCAATATTTCACACCATTTGCCTCGTCGCTGGTCTCATACTTGGGTTTGGGTTTGGATTGCTGTCCCTTAAGCACGAAGGAAGAGAAGCGATAATTCGCAGGAAGTCCCTTGGTCATATTGTTATACATAATAACAATATAATATTATTGTCTAAATATCGGGTCGTTTATGCCTCGATGCTGACTGCCGAAGTCTGGGGATCGAACACAAGCTGACTGGTCTGCATAGCAGCAATCAGCACACTCGAGGCGGCGGCGGTGTTGCTCGAGACCACTGCATCGGTTGCCACACCGTTTGTTTGTAGCCCGACCAATAAACCCGTAGCATAGCCCTCCTCACCGAGCCCAAATTTGGTAATGGCGATAGCACCGTTGGTAGCAAGGTTATCACGAGAGTAAGACTGAGCACCAGCGTTGGAGGCAGCCAAATACAACAGGTTAGTAGAAGCGGTGGAGTTGCCGAAGAGGGAGTTGGTCGTGATGTCGGCGATCTCGGCGAGTTTCTGGACTGCCTGACGGGGGAAGCATTCGCTGCCGATAGTAAGCTGAAAGCCCATTGCGTTTTGATGTGCGGGATTAATGGCAAACTTATAACGAGGCATGTTGGCGATGGCCAGAGCAGCAGCATTATCAGTCGGGTCGTATGCGTTGGGGTCAGCGTTCAAGAAGCCAACTAAAATGGAATCGACGCATGAAGACTGGAGAGTAATACGGTTGGAACCAGTATTGGTTGCGAGGACAGAGCGAACCTCGGAGAAGGGGAGGCGGATGGGGGTAGAAACTTGGAGGCGTTCTGATAAAAGGGAAACATATAACCTATTCTTAACTTACGCTCTCACGTAAGAGGAGACTATATTTTAAGCTATCATTTGGAGTGATTAGTTCCATCAAGCCCACCAGCGTCTAGTCGTTGAACCGCCTTCGTGCCCTTATCATAACGGGGTTAGAAGACTGGCTGCGGATTGCCCTATAACATAAACCTTTTTACTATACCGACTGTTGTTAGCAGTCGCCCTCATAAAGTTTCCTAAATGAGTTAGTAGTTTATGTCTTGAGGGGTTTCCCGCAATTTGGAGGTGTCGCATTTGTGATTTAATAAACACAAACACTAGCAACGCTTTTGGCGTCACTCTCCCATGTAAGTTTAGGAGAAATAGAAACAACGGTATCGACAGAGCAGGTGATGTTGCTAAAAGCGTGGGCGATAGCAGCCTTGGCAGCAGCAGCGGTGGGGACACCTTCACGGGCGATCTTAAGGATGTTGTTGTTGTTAAAGGTCAGCTCAATCTCAAGGTTGCCGAACAGCGAGCTATCATAGCAGCTGGTCTTAGACCTGAAGAGAATGAGGTCGTCGAAGGTCGCTTGGAGACGCTTTACTGAATTTTGACCATCCCAACCTTGAGACAAACTTGGGCGACCACTAGCACCAGTAAAATTGACAAGGGAATCATATGCGTTGTTGAGGCGGGAGGTGCACCAGTCCTCACCGACACTAGCCTTGGCGAGGGCGTGATGAACCATATCGTAGTGGTTGCACTGCGCACCAGCTGCGGATGCACCAGAGCAAAACACCTTCACGGAAGACCAGTGCTGGTATGTGGGGGGGAACTGCGCATTGGAGTAGTTAGCAGCATCGGTATCGACTAAACCAGAAATAGTGTAGTCGTAGTGAAAAGACAAAGAGCGCATATCAATAATCGCCTTCTGGGGGAGGAGGAAGCGAACAGTAGAACCAGCGACACCAGTTGAAACACCGAGAGGCTGGAGCTTTTGGCGAACCACTCTGGCCTGAGAGTTGCTAACTCCGTATTGAAGAGCTTTGGGGATTGCGTCCATCGACATCGTTTCTTGCGTTATACAATAGGATACGAAAAAAATATAATTCATTTGTCATTATATTTTTCTAAAAGGGGTAAGGCGTCTGACGCCACTTTACTTCTTCTTTTCGAACAATTTGGCTAAATCGGCGGCGGCAGCCATACTCTTCTTCTTGTCGCCTTCGGCATCTTCGCCACGCATCTTACCAACGCCAAATGACATCTGTTTCATCTTTCCTACACCTCCAGCGGGGGCGGGTTTCATAGCACCAATTCCTTTCATTCTTGTTATACAATAACCGTAGAAAATTAATCTTGATGATCCTGTGGAATCAATGTCTTAATATCGAAATCTGCTAAATCTATCAAGGAATCTTCTCCGTCTTCCTTGTGTTTTTCTAAAATCTCTTCTAATCTCTCGGGGCGGTTGATTCCACACCATGCGATGAGTTCCAAGAGTTGGGGGTGCTTGTTTGGAAATCGCTCGACCAAGAAGTCGAACATCGTTATTTCTCTTTCGGTCTGACAGAACATCGCTACGCTTGCTTCGTATATATATAATAGCGACATGTTTATTATTTTTTGGATATGCCTAAAAGATCGGCAATTGTCCTGCCTTGGGATTGGGGTTGGGCAGCAGCACCTCCACCAGACAACATCGCTATCTGCGTCGCCATGTCCGGTGCTCCTGCGGTGCTAACTTTCTTCTTGGGTAATATTTTTCTGGTTGGTCTAAATAAAGCACTTGGATCGGCAACTGGTGCTGGTGTAAAACCAGCGATACCGCTTGGTACTCGTTCTTCTAAAAGACTTGCGACATCCGCCGCTGGGATTTTGGTTGTCGCTTTTTTGGCTCTCGGTGCTTTCACCGCCTTCTCGCTTTCTGGTTTGGGGGGTCTGCCTCTTCTTGGTCGTTGAATTGGTGTCATCTCTGGACTACTCACCTTCTCCACATATTGTCCTCCTAAATACTCTCCAAGACCTGAAACCGATTCTTCTTCTCTTGCTCCCCTAAATACTTCAGTTACCGTTATACCTTCCGCTTCGACGGCCTTCCCGAAACTCATTCCTGCGAACTGCTGTTCTTCAACAACAGGACGTGGTGTGAATTTTGCTGCTAAATTACGGGCATCAAATATATTCGCATCACCCGCAACCCGACGGTTTAAATCGTTTTTGATGTCTTGGTATGCTCCAACTGCCGCCTGACGGAACTGTTGTTGCGAGGCTTCTAAAAGTCCAAACTTACGGTTGATTTCCTCGTGCTTGAATTCCGCTTCTTTTGCCTGTGCCTGAAACTTACGCTCGGTATCTACTGTGCTTGATGGTGCTTGCTGGATAATCACGGGTTGTTGCGGTATGACTGCGGAGAGTGGCGATTTGCCGATCGGTTCGCCTTTCGGTGCGACTCGTGCTCTCACGCTCTGCTGTGTCTGCTGTGCCTGTTGTTGCGACACGGCGATATTGATGCTCGTGGGTGCGAGTGTAGCTGGTGTGCCACCTCTCGCTCCGCCTACACGGACATCACTACCACCTAAATATTTTAGAAGTGCTTGAACCGAGCGGGGCAACGGTTGTGGTTTGCGGGGTGCTTTAGTCTTCTTCGTCTTCTTGGTTTTCGGAGGCATTTGATGAAATATTTTAATCCTATAATATATATAGAATATTAATTATGCCTATACATCTAAAGAAGGTTAGTAAATTTGTGAATCGACTAATCAAAGGTAAGAAAGGCTATGACTTCCCTGATTATAACCTTACGGGAGAGAACTCATTCTTTTTCGGTTTATTGTGCGGTGTTCGTGGTGCTGGAAAAACAAATGCGATGCTCCGTATTCTGGAGATTGAAAAGGATGCGTTAATGAAGGGCGATAATATTGTTTATTGGATTTCCCCTACCCATGATAGTAAGGTTGCCGACTTCGCCGAGAGATTTCCGGATAACATCAAGTTCTACGATGAACTAACGATTAAATCATTTAATGCGATTATTGATGAGATTCATGGAAATATCCAAGAGTGGAAGGAGACTAAATTCATTTTTGATCTCTTCGAGAGATTTCTCCAAGACGAGACGAAGATGGAGGAGGACGAGATGAATATCCTGATTGAAAGCGGGATACTGGAAGATGATGCGGATGTGAAGGAGATGATTCGTACTTTTAATTTTCACCACCCACCTCGGGCGACAATCGTGGTAGATGATTCGCTTGGTTCGCCACTTATCTCATCGAGTAATAGCAAACAAGGCAAGGAATTCACCCGCTGGGCGATTCGCCACCGCCACGACTTCACCAACCTATTCATTCTCTCGCAACACTTTCGAGGAATCAGCAAACCCCTACGCACGAATACGAATATGGTGCTTCTGTTCCCATCGAAAGACCGTGGAACTACGATGTCGCTGTTCGATGAGTTCTCGTCGCTTTTTGGAGGCAAGAAGGAGAACTTTATTGAAGCCCTGAATATGTTGGACGACGAACCTGTCGGTTCATTCCTCTTGATATGGTATGACCGGATGAAATGGTTGCGTCTCGGGTTTGACCGAGAGATTTCATTCAAGGACGGCGATGCCGAAATTGGTAAAATAAATAATGTTTAGGAAATATATACGATGCCAAAGCCAAAAGGAGAACTAAGCGAGAAGACATTAATCACCTATCAATCTGTTATCAACGGAATCAAAAAGGAATTGGGGTTGCCGAGAGATGACGACGCTGGTGGTAAGTGGATTGTGTCGAACTGGACGAAGATATTGAAAGTGATCGACGGGTCGTCGTCAGTTCATACCAAAAAGAACCGTGCTGCTGTATTAGCGGTATGGTGCGATATGTATGACCTCCCAGATAAATACGGTGAGCAACTACAATTGATCATGGCGGAACTAGGGAATGAAATAACCGACCAGTATTCCACGAATAAGATGAATGAAAAGCAGGAGGCGAATTGGATGACTCTAGACGAGATGAGAGAATTCGTGAAGAAGTTGGAAATGAAGTTGCCTCGACTGATTGATACATACGGTGAATACAAGCAACTAGTATCTTACCTTGTGATTTTAATTCACCTTGATTATCCTCTCAGGAATGATTTGGCGTGTGCGAAAATCTACCTTGCGAAGGATATGCCCGATAAGCAAGATAAGGAAACGAACTATCTATCGGTAGGCGATAAGAAGGTTACGCTGTATTTGAACGACTATAAAACGGAAGATAAGTATGGCGGTAAGATTATCGAGTTTAATGAAGAGGTGAGTCGAGAGATTATACAATACTATCCTGTCATTAAGCAGTTGTCGCCTAAGGGTTGGTTCATTCGTGATCGTGATGACCCCGACAAATGTATCTCTCGAACAACGCTTACCAAGTGGATAAACTCCGCATTCGCCGACACGGGGAAGAAGGTCAGCACAACGCAGATACGAAGGAGCGTCATCTCCTCGGTTTATAAACCTGTCGAAGGAGAGCAGAAAAAGAAGCAGGATCTCGCTTATGTAGCGGGGCATAGTGTCAATATGGCTCAAACGGTTTATAGCAAGATTGAACCATCGAAAAAGAAATAAATCAATTCCGTATTTAGGAAAAATATATTCTCTCGGGAATGTATATACGAAGCGATGGTTATTTCTGCTGACGAGAAGAAGATTCTGCTGGAACGACTCCAGAAGGCACGGGAGACGAAAGCGGCAAAGGCGAAGGCGAAGGCCAAAGAGCCCGAACCTCCCGCACCCGCACCTGTGCCCGAACCTCCCGCACCTGTGCCTGTGCCTGTGCCTGAACCCGTGCCCGAACCTATTAAACCCGCTCCAAGCGAACCTATTGATATCCCCGCCGTTCCCGATTTGGTTGCGATGTCAAAGAAGAAACCAGCGAAGAAAAAGAAGGTCGAAAGCAGCGACGAAAGCGACAGCGAGGCTGAGTTGCCCCCAAAGAAAGGTAAGGGTGGAAAGAAACAGGCTTACATGAAAATTAAGATATATAAGGAGCCAAAGAATGCGGCTGCCTTTCAATCTCTCGTCGAGGCGATTCAGGACGAGCAACCCGAACCAGAACCAGCACCGGAACCGATCCCACAGGCGGCAGCTTCCATCGGTCGTGGTTGTAAATTTGATATAAAAAATAAGACTCCGGCGCAAAGCAGGACTCTTCCTACTCCGCAGGAACTGATGCGACGGGCTGCCTTGGAGTTTTTTGGATAGATTTGATATTTGTATTTACGGTCATACGAATATATGGTTTATATCTTGGGTCTTGGCGTGTCTTTTTCCACTGTTCCCATATTTCAGGAGTTCGCATTTCTCCATGAGACATTACGAAACCAAGAGGATTCCAATTTCTCTCGTTCATCATTATAAAAGCTTCGACTTGTCGTGAGTTCATTCTTTTCGCTGGATTGTTCGCTGTCATCTGCCGAGATGTCAGAAATCCATTTCAATTTTTTTCGAATCATAATATAAAACGAACGATGCGATCGATTTACATTATGAAAAAAAAGTTATCCGCTTGGTGGAAGTCGTGGGACTGGATGAGCATGGAGGGAGCGGGGTGATTTTGTCGTTTTATATTATATGTTATTAATATAAAACTACCAATTTAGGCAAAAAATGACCGCAACATGTTTAAATGGCGACTGCCTTGAACTTATGAAAACTCTACCCGATAAGAGTGTTGATTTATTTCTGTGCGATTTACCTTATGGGTGTTTGAAAGGTGGTGGTTTTAAACGCAATACTGGGACTTATGATACTGTCGGGTGTAGTTGGGATATAAAAATAGACCTTGTCGCATTTTGGGAGCATGTAAAACGCCTTTGTAAGAATGAAAATACGCCTGTGCTCATGTTTTGTAATACGAGGTTTGGTGCTGATTTGATAAATAGCAATCCGTCTTGGTTTCGTTATGACATCGTGTGGAATAAACAGTCGGGAACTCATTTTTTAGATGCGAATAGACGACCTATGACATCGCACGAGATGATTTATGTATTCTCAAAGAAGGTGGCTTTATATAATCGAATAGACCATTTTGTCGAGGGGAAAAATGGGTATATATACAAAAACAAAACAGTAAGAGGCGGGAGTTGTTTTGGTATGAA
>SXGQ01097758.1_pt1 | contig 14035 bp, 8 predicted proteins | sample 3178371 | NCBI WGS metagenome assembly SXGQ01 (sample SAMN11356859, study PRJNA531348) | freshwater metagenome | isolation source: freshwater sample F1-20 | place: China: Fuxian Lake, Yuxi | collected 2017-12-25
ATTGCCGACGGCTACCAGCTGCTGGCCGAACTCGGCGCGGTGGACGACGACAACGAACTGACGCCGGTGGGACGCAACCTGGCGCGGCTGCCGCTGGACCCGCGCGTGGGCCGCATGATCCTGGAAGCCCGCACGCGCGACGCGCTGACGGAGGTGCTGGTCATCGCGTCGGCCCTGAGCGGCCAGGACGTGCGCGACCGCCCGCAGGAGCAGGCGCAGGCCGCCGACGAGAAGCACAAGAAGTTCGACGACGAGAAGTCGGAATTCATGGGCTACCTGAAGCTGTGGAAGTGGCTGGGCGAGTCGCGCGGCGGCGATGGCGAGCACAAGCTGTCTGCCCGCAAGCACGAGTCGCTGCTGCGTGAAAACTTCGTCAGCCCCCGTCGCGTGCGTGAGTGGCGCGACGTGCATTCGCAGCTGCACACGGTGGTGGCCGAGCAGGGCTGGCGGCTGAACCAGAGCGACGCGACCTATGAGCAGGTGCACCTGTCCATGCTGGCCGGCCTGCTGGGCAACATCGGCCAGAAGAGCGACGACGAAGACTGGTACCTCGGCGCGCGCGGCATCAAGTTCTACCGCCACCCGGGCGCGCACCTGAGCAAGAAGCCGGGCCGCTGGATCGTGGCGGCCGAGCTGGTGGACACCTCGCGCCTGTACGGCCGTGGCCTGGCCAACATCGAGCCGCAGTGGCTGCCGCCCATCGCCGGGCATCTGATCAAGACGCAACTGCTGGAGCCGCACTGGGAGAAGAAGGCCGCCGAGGTGGTGGCGCTGGAGCGGGCGACGCTGTACGGCATCATGCTCTACAGCAACAAGCGCGTGAACTTCGGCCGCGTCGATGCCAAGGCCGCGCGCGAGATATTCATCCGAGAGGGACTGGTCAACGACGAGCTACCCGAAGACCTCGTGCGCCAGCTGCCGTTCATCAGCCACAACCGCCGCCAGATCAGCAAGGTCGAGGCGCTGGAACACAAGTCGCGCCGGCAGGACGTGCTGGTGGACGACGAGCTGATCTACGCCTTCTACGACGACAAGCTGCCGTCCCACGTGTTCAGCGGCGCCACGCTGCTGAAGTGGTGGCGCGAGGCCAGCAAGGGCAATGACAAGCTGCTGCAGCTGAGTCAGGACGAGCTGATGCGCCACGAGGCGTCCGGCGTCACCAGCGAGGCCTTCCCCAAGGTCATCCGCCTGGGCGGCGTGGACTGCGCGGCGACCTACCTGCACCAGCCTGGCGACGCGCGCGACGGCCTGACGGTGACCGTGCCCATCTTTGCGCTGAACCAGGTCAGCGAGGAGCGCGCCGAGTGGCTGGTGCCCGGCATGCTCGCCGCCAAGGTCACGGCGCTGCTGAAGAGCCTGCACCAGAAGCCGCGCGCACGCCTCACGCCGCTGCCGGACTTCGTGGCCGAGTTCATCGAGCTGCAGCCGTTCTGCCAGGGCGGCCTGGTGGACACGCTGCTGCGGGCCGTGAAGGACCGCACCCAGCTCGCAGTGCAGCGCAACGACTTCAAGCTGGAGCAACTGGCGCCGCACCTGTTCATGAACTTCCGCGTCGTCGACGAGCACGGCCGCCAGCTGGGCCAGGGTCGGCAACTCGCCGCGCTGAAGGCGGAGCTGGGCGGCCAGGCGCGCTCGGCCTTCCAGGCGCTGGCGGCGTTGAAGCTGCCGACCAAGGAAGAAGCGCCCAAGCCCGCGCCGGCCCCGGTGGCAGGGAAGGGCATCCGCGCCGAGGTTGTGGCGAAGAAGCCCGAGCCGGCGCGTGACGTGAGCCAGGCCTACACGGACTGGACCTTCGGCGAACTGCCCGAGCTGCTGGAAGTGCGCAAGGGCGGCCAGACGCTGATCGGCTTCCCGGCGCTGATCGACAAGGGCAACCACGTCGAGATCGAGGTGTTCGACGAGCCCGAGGTGGCCGCCGCGAAACACCGCGCCGGGCTGCGCCGGCTGATCGCGTTGCAGCTGAAGGAGCCGCTGAAGTTCCTGGAGAAGAACATCCCCGACCTGCAGCGCATGTCGGTGCTGTTCATGGGCCTGGGCACGGCCGAGGAGCTGCGCGACCAGATCATCGGCGTGGCGCTGGACCGCGCCTTCTTGGGCGACCCGCTGCCGACTGACCCATTCGCGTTCAAGAAGCGCATCGAGGAAGGCCGCAGCCGGCTCAACCTCATCGCGCAGGAGGTCGCCCGCGCCGTGCACGCCGTGCTGCAGGAGCTGGCCAATGCCACCCGCAAGCTGAAGGACTCACGGCCGAGCAAGGACGTGTCCGACGACATCACCGCGCAACTGCAACGCCTGGTGCCCAAGCGCTTCGCCATCGACACGCCGTGGGCGCAGCTGCAGCACCTGCCGCGCTACCTGAAGGCCATCACCACGCGGCTGGACAAGCTGCGCGCCGACCCTGCCCGCGACGCCAAGCTGATGAGCGAGGCCAAGCCGCTGGAGCAGCGCTACACGCGCCGCCTGGCCGAGCTGAAGGGCGTGAAGGACGCGCGGCTGGACGACTTCCGCTGGCAGCTGGAGGAGTTGCGCGTCAGCCTGTTCGCGCAGGAGTTGCGCACGCCGCAGCCGGTCAGCGTGAAGCGGCTGGACAAGGTGTGGGCGCAGCTGTCCAACTGAGCGACGCAATCTGCGGCCACGGCTGACAGCGTCGCGTCAGGCACCGCGGTAGAACTCGACTCCACTCGTCCCGGCCTGTGCATCCGTGCACGCAAGACGGGCCTGCGGCGGAATTCCGTCGCATTTCGGGCCTTGCACGCCCCTTTGGGGTGCGCTGGCTGGAGTCCAATGCACTTTCCCTTTGTTACAGCTGCACCTTCCCCCGCACCGTGTCTGACACCCCGCCGCCCGCCGCCGCACCGCTGAGAGCTTTTGGCCGATTCGAGCTGCGCGCTCTGCTGTCCAAGAGCGCGCGCAGCCTCGTGTGGCGCGTGTTCGATGCGCGGCATGGCCAGGAGCTGATGCTGTGCATGCCGCGTGAGAAGCCCAACAGCAATGCGGCGCTGGAGCATTGGCTGCGCATGGCCCAGGCGGGCGAGCGTGTGCAGCATCCCCACGTGGCGCCCGTGTTCGAGATCGGCCAGGTCGAGAACTGGCCCTACGTGGCCTACGACCGGGCGCTGGGCGAGACGCTGGACGAGCGGCTGGCCCGCCAGCCTGCACCGCTGCCGCTGGAGGCCGCCGGCTGGATCGCCCAGCTGCTGGAAGGCCTGGCCTTCGCCCACGAGGCCGGCCATGCGCACCGCGACATCCAGACGGCCAGCCTCATCATCGACAGCAACGACAAGGTGCGTCTGATCGGGCTGGAAGTGGCGCAGGAGGTGTTCCCCGCCAACGTGGACTTCAACGCCGTTTCCCGCCGTGCCGTGCGCGAGTCGGCGGAGGAAGACGTGTTGTGCGTGGGCCTGCTGCTCAACCGCACGCTCAGCGGCAAGCCGGTGCTGGAGCAGAACGACCTGCAGGCCGTGGTGCAGCAGATGCAACCCATCGGTCGGGAGATGGTGCGCCTGGGCTGGGAGACGCCGCACCCCATCGCAGACCCGCTGCGCGCCATCTGCAACCGCGCCACCGACCGGCAGCTGCGCCAGCGCTACCACCAGGCCCGCAGCTTCTGGCGTGCGCTGGACGGCTGGCGCCAGTCCGCCGCGCACGATGACGGCGGCCCCATCGTGCTGCTGCTGGACAAGCTGCAGCGCATCGGCCACCTGCCCACCACCACCACCGGCATCCATCGCTTCACCAGCGGCTCGGGCTTGGAGGCGCAGCATGCCAGCGCGCTGTCCGACCTGGTTCTGAAGGACATGGCACTCAGCCTGGAGCTGGTGCGCCGCGTGAACAACGCGCTCAAGCAGAGCGGCCATGCCGGCGAGACCGTGCTGAACATGCAGCGTGCCATCCAGATGCTGGGCCTGGACGGCGTGCAGCTCGCCGCCAACGCGCTCAAGCCCTGGCCGGGGCCGCTGGCGCCGGTGGGCGCCGAGATGCTGCGCCAGGTGATGGCGCGCGTCATCAAGGCCGGCCAGGTGGCGCAGTCGCTGCGGCCTGCCGGCTACGACGCCGAGGTGGTGCAGCTCATCACCGTCATGCAGAACCTCGGCCGTTTGCTGCTGCAGTACCACTTCCCGGACGACGCGCAGCAGATCCGCCAGCTCATGCAGCCGCCCGAGCCCACCGAGGAGCAGCCCAACCCCGCCGCCATGACCGAGCAGGCCGCGGCCTACGCCGTACTGGGTTGCGACCTGGACGCGCTGGGCGTGGCCGTGGCCCGCCACTGGGGCCTGGGTGACGAGCTGCTGCAGATGATCCGCCGCCAGCCCCTGGACGCGCTGGTCCACGGCGCCCGCAGCGATGCCGACAGCATCCGCCTGACCTGCAGCCTGGCCAACGAGCTGGTCGACGCGTTGGGCCTGCCCGAGCCCAAGCGCCGCCCCGGCGTGGAGGCCGCCACGCGCCGCTACGCCAAGGCCTTGGGCATCGGCCTGCGCGAAGTGATGGAGGCGCTCAACCCGGGCGCACAACGCCCCGCCGGCGGTACGGCCGCGCCCTCGCAGGCCGCCGCCGCACCGCACACGCCGTCGCCCCTGCGCGAGCGCCTGGCCAACCGCGGCAGCGGTTCCTGACCGGCCCGCAACCCACCACGCGCCATGGCCGACGACACGCCGCCCCAGCTCGGCCGCTTCCGGCTGCTGCAGCGCCTGGGGGAGGGCGCGCAGGCCACCGTGTGGCTGGCGCATGACCCGCTGCTGGACCGCGAGGTGGCCGTCAAGCTGCTGAAGGCGCAGGCGGTGGAGGCTGGCGAGGCCGGCACCGTGGACGAATGGCTGCACGAGGCCCGCGCCGTCAGCCGGCTCACCCATCCCAACATCGTGCCGGTGTTCGAGGCCGACACCCAGGGCGGCCGCTCCTACCTCGTGTTCGAGTACGTCGCCGGCGGCACGCTCAGCCAGCGGCTGCGAGCCGGCCCCAAGCCCAGCGCGGCGGAAGCCGTGACGTGGATGCTCGGCGTGCTGGACGGCCTCACCGCCGCGCACGCTGCCGGCCTGGTGCACCGGGACCTGAAGCCCAGCAACATCCTGCTCGACAGCCGGGGCCGGGCGCGCGTCATGGACTTCGGCATCGCCGCGCGGGTGTCGGCCCACGCCCACGCCTCCACGCGCATCGTCGGCACGCCCGGCTACATCTCCCCCGAGGCTGCGCGAGGCGCGGCCCCGCATCCGCAGATGGACGTGTTCGCCGCCGCCGTCATGCTGGCCGAGATGCTGAGCGGCACGCGGCTGAACCACGACCCCGACCCCTGGCGCGCCATCCAGCGCGTGCAGACCACCGACCTGCACCTGCCCTCGGGCCTGGCCAGCGACGTGGACGACGCGCTGCGCGCCATTGTGCAGCGCGGCTTGGCGCGCGAGCCGTCGGCGCGCTGGCCCAGCGCCACGCCGCTGCGCGAGGCGCTGGCCGCCTGGCTGCGGCCCGTGGCCGAACCCGATGCCGAGGCGCAGGACGCGCCGGTGCTGGATTTCCTGCTGCGCCGCATGCGCCACAAGAGCGACTTCCCCGCGCTGTCCGATGCCATCGTGCGCATCCAGCGCCTCACGCAGTCCGAGCACGAGAGCCTGGCCAACCTGTCCAACGAGATCCTGAAGGACGTGGCCCTCACGCAGAAGCTGCTGCGCCTGGTGAACACCGCGGCCTACCGCCACACCGGCGGAGGTGGCATCAGCACCGTGTCCCGGGCCGTCGCGTTGATCGGCTTCGCCGGCATCCGCAACCTTGCGCTCAGCCTGGTGCTGCTGGAGCGCATGGAGAACAAGGGCCACGCCCAGCGGCTGCGCGAGGACTTCCTGCGCTCGCTGATGGCGGCCTCCATGGCGCGCGAGCTGTGCGCCAGCCCGCGCGAAGCGGAGGAGGCCTTCCTCGGTGCCATGCTGCACCCGCTGGGCCGCACGCTCACCGAGTTCTACTTTCCCGAGGAGGCCGAAACCGTGCGCCGCCTCGCCAGCACCGCGGACGACGGCCAGCCGGCGCTCAGCGAAGCCGCGGCTTCCACGCAGGTGCTGGGCATGAGCTACGAGGCGCTGGGCCTCGGCGTGGCGCGGCAATGGGGCCTGCCCGAGAGCCTGCAGCGCGCCATGCGCCGCCCCGGCGGCGAGGTGCCGGCCAAGCGCATCGAGGATGCCGCCGAGCGCCAGCGCTGGCTGGCCCGCGCCGCCAACGACATGGCCGACCTCATCCTGCACACGCCGCCCGAGCAGGCGCGCGCCCGGCTGCGCGCGATGGCGCAGCGGCATGCGCGCGCGCTCGGCGTCAACGCCGAAGAGATCGAGCAGGCCGCGGACACCGCCCGCCAGCACCTGGCCCAGATGACCGCCGCCCTGGACCTGCAGCTGCCGCAGGCCTCGCGCGCGCAGCGCCTGCTGGCGCCGTTGTCGCCCGAGCCCCCCACCGCGGTGGCGCACGACTCGCTGGCCGCGCACGAGCTGGTGCCCACGCAGGTGTTCGAACGCACCGAGGTGGCCACGCTGCGCGACACCGCACACGCCAGCGAACTGCTGGCCGCGGGCATCCAGGAGATCACCGACGCGATGGTCAACAGCTTCCAGCTCAACGCCGTGCTGCGCATGATCCTGGAGACTATCTACCGCGCATTGCACCTGCGCCGCGTCATCTTCTGCCTGCGCGACGCGCGGGGCCAGACGCTCACCGGCCGCCTGGGCGTGGGCGAGGACATCGAGCGCCTGGCGCCCCTGCTGCGCGTGGACCTCACCGGCCAACCGCCCGACCTGCTGGCCGCGGTGTGCCTGAAAGGGGCGGACACGCTGATCCAGGACGCCCGCGCCGCCAACATCGCCGCCCGGCTGCCGGGCTGGTTCAAGGCCGAGATGCAGGCACAGAGCTTCCTGCTGCTGCCGCTGGTGCTCAAGGGAGCGCCGCTGGGCCTCATCTACGCCGACCATGCCCAGGCCAGCGCCGTGCAGCTGGACGACAAGCAGCTCTCGCTGCTGCGCACGCTGCGCAACCAGGCCGTGATGGCCTTCCGCCAGGCCGCCGGCTGAGGCTGGAAAACCCGCCCCCTAAGTTGTAGGGCCTGTCCCACAGCGGGTGACGCTGCGCGCTGACCGGGCTCGCCGCCGCGCTCCGACTGGGGCTGCAACGTCTGTCGCAAATACTTTCCGGGCGTTCTGCAAAGAACCCGAGCCCGGTGCGGAACCCCCGCCGCGGGCAACCGAAATCAACAGGAGCTCGTATGAATCCGCATTGGAAGACTGGCCGCACAGCGCTTGCTTTGGCCGCCGCCCTGGCCCTGGCCGCATGTGCCTCGACCGACGCCCCCAAGGAACAGATGGCGGTCGCCAAGTCGGCCGTTGACCAAGCCTCCGGCAACGCCGCCGAGGCGCCTGTCGAACTGTCCACCGCCCGCGACAAGCTGACCCGCGCCAACGCCGCCATGGCCCGCAAGGACTACGTGCAGGCTCGCCAGCTCGCCGACGAAGCCGCGGCTGACGCTGCACTGGCTCAGGCGCAAGCCCGCTCGGAGCGCTCCAACCGCGCGCTGACCGAAGTGCGCCAGAGCATCCAGCAGCTGCAATCCCAGCTGAACACCCGTAGCTGACCCGACGACCGAAAGGACATCCCATGCGCACCACTGCCACCCTGACCTCGCTGGCCGCCGCCGTCCTGCTCGCCGCCTGCGCGAGCGCCCCGACCGTCACGCCCGCCCTGCAAGACGCACGCTCCAACGTGCGCAGCGCCGAAGCCAACCCGGCCGTCGTCAAGTACGCACCGCTGGAGCTGAAAAAGGCGTCCGACTCGCTGAACCGCGCCAACGAACTGAGCGCCAAGCGTGAATCGCCGGCCGACATCGACTCTGCCGCCTACGTCGCCTCCACGCAGGCCCGCACCGCCATGGCCCTGGCCAAGGCGCAGACGGACGAAGAAGCCATCAAGACCGCCGAAGCCGACCGCGAGCGCGCCCGTGCCGACGCCAACGCCCGCCGCGCCAACGACGCCCAGGCCCAGGCTGCAAATGCCCAGATGGCTGCGGCCAACGCCAGTGCCGATGCCAACGCGGCGCGCCAGCAGGCGGCCAACGCACAAGCCCAGGCCGCTGCGCTCGCCCAGGAGCTGGCCGACCTGCAAGCCAAGCAGACCGACCGCGGCATGCTGGTGACGCTGGGCGACGTGCTGTTCGAATTCGGCCGCGCCGAGATCAAGCCCAACGCCCAGGCCTCCATCACCAAGCTGGCCGACTACCTGAAGCAGCACCCCGACCGCCGCGTGCTCATCGAGGGCTTCACCGACAGCGTGGGTGGCGACCAGGCCAACCTGACCCTGTCGCAACGCCGCTCGCAATCGGTCGCCGACGCACTGCGCGCCCAGGGCGTGGACCCGAGCCGCCTGGACACGCGCGGCTATGGCAAGGCCTACCCGGTCGCCAGCAACGCCAGCACGTCTGACCGCGCCATGAACCGTCGCGTCGAGGTCTACATCTCGAACGACAACCAACCGGTTCGGGCCCGCGGCTAACTGCCGCCCGGAGCGCCGCTGCCCAGTGCGTGGCGGCGCTCCACCCCGATGCCGTCACCCTTGAAGGAGAACCCCATGAGAACCCAACGTCACACCCTGACTGCCTGCCTCGCCGCCGGCCTGATGGCTCTCACGGGCGCCGCCCATGCCGCCGGCCCCGCAGCCAAGAACGTCGACAACGCGCGCCTGCAGTACGAGCGCGAAAAGGCAGACTGCATGACCGGCAAGACCCAGCAGCCGCGTAACGTCTGCCTGCGTGAAGCCAGCGCGGCCTATGCGCAGGCCCGCCAGGGCAAGCTGATCTCGCCGGACGACCGCGCCGAACAGTGGGCGGCCAACGCCATCAAGCGCTGCCAAGCCCAGCCGGACCCGGAAGACCGCGCGCTGTGCGAACGCCGCGTGCGTGAAGGTGTCGTGGAAGGCAGTGCCGCTGCCGGCGGTGAGCTGAAGACGCTCACCGTGCGCACGACCGACATCCCGAAGTCGCCAGGCGGCTGAACTTCGCTGTGATCGTTGTTGGGGGAGGGTGACGAGCCTGACCCCGGCACTGGTTGCAACGCTTAGGGCTGCTTGGTTCCCCACCTGACCCGGTTGGGCGCGCTTCCATGCGGGGAGGCCCGTCGAGGCGCATTCTAACTTGAGCGGCGCACCCTCATCGACGTTGATGCTTGATGCGATTGCAGTCAGCGTTGTGACGAAGGTCGTCTTTTGGCATTGGCTGCGCTACTCCAAGATATCGATGTGTCGATGATGACGAAGCGATCATTGTTCAGCCAAGAGTCGCTTGCGCCGATCAAACGCACCTCGTCCATGTCCAATTGGAAACGCTTGGTCTCACAGGTCATGGACGAATCGCAGGTATCCACGCTGCTCAAGGCAAATCGCTCGGTGGGATCGATGGTCAGTTGAGTCAATCTTGTTGTTTCCAGTGGCGTCGATTGCTGGACCAACTGGCCGGTGTCTGGATTCAGCTTGAGCAGTTTGATGTATCGCTTGAAGCTGGTTCGATCCTGATAGGCAACCAGCGCTGCGCTTCCCGCTCGAGACAGCGCAATGGCTGAGACCTCCACATTCGTCAGCAGCGTTACTGGTGCCGGGTTCAGAAGCGCGCCGCCGGAGCTGGTGTCCAGTGCGAGAGCGGCGACGACGTCTCTGTTAGACCCTGTTGCCAAGATCCATTTCCCATTGGGCGATATCGCAATGGGGCCATAAGCCAGGACATCAGAGGCAGTGGTGCTGAATGTGCCGGTGCCGGCATCGTAGACCGTGGCACCAAGCCACCCGCCGACACTGTAGACGCGTGTACCTTGGCTATTAAAGGTGAGTTCGTTTGAAAGCACGCTGCTCACGAAGCTGGGGTCCGACAACGTTCCCGTGTGCGAGTCGACCACAAGGCGGACGTGCCCATACTGCCCGACTGATGTCACGAACAAGAAACGTCCGTCGGGGCTCAAGCGCAAGTAGAAGGGCTGGCTTGGATGCCCCGCTTGCAGCGGAGCGCCGATTGTCGTGAGTTGTTCAGTGTCTGTGTCAAAGCGCAAGGTGTGGATCAGCGAACCTTGCAACGCGTAGATGTTGATGTATCGACCCGCAGGTCGTGCCGTGATGCTGGCAATGCCGCGAATAAACGAACTGGCGCCGGGATCAACCACTTGCTTGCCCGATCTCATCAAGGCAGCTCCAGTCTTTGGGTCCAGCCTCTCGACGGAGACGTAATCGGTACGGCTGCCGATACGGAACAGCGGCGCCAATGGCGCGCCACACTCGACAGCGACGTTGGTCACATGCCGATCCGTCATCGTGCCGGTCCCGTTGGTCACCGTGCACAGCTGTGCCGGACTTATTGGATTGCGCCAGACGCTGATCGCATACTGTTCGCCGGTGGGCGGTGTACTGGGAAAGGTGTATTGACCGCCACGTGTCGCCGTCTCCGTGCCGGCGAAGCGGTCGAAGATTCCCACTCGATCACCAAGCAGGCCATGCACCGTATAAGTGATTTGTGGAGCAATGCGGCGGCAATGAATGCGCAGTGTGCTCAGGCCGGAGTCTGGCATGCGACCGCTGATCGTGTCCCGCTGATCAAAGACACATGAAAGCATTGGTTCGGCGGGGCCTTGCTTGAAGGTGACCGAATAGCTTGCTCCAGCGGCGATGGGCGTCTTGAAACGAGACTCGCCATCTCCTTGGATCAACAGGTCCTCGCCACCGTTGTTCTGCAAGACCAGGCTTTGTCCGCCCAGACCATCCACGCTGATGGACACTGGATAGGCCACATCAACGCAGGTGACCTGTGCATCATTGACAGGAGCATCGTGGACCGTGTCAGTGCTCGCGGTATTGCATACCTGATACGGGTTGGATGGCTGTTGGCGAACGCTGAGCGTGTATCGAGCTCCGCTTGGAATCCGCTGTGCAAAGCTGAAGAAGCCGGCCTTGTCCACAATGAGGTCGTCGCTGCCGTTGTTCTGCAGGATCAATCCGCGGCCCTTCAGACCAGAGACGGTGCCTCCGACGCTGAAGGCGGCCGTTGCACAACTCACGATGAATGGATCGGTCTCCTGAGCGACAGTGGCGTATCCAGAACCATTGCTGATCGAGCAGACTTGGCTCGGACCCTGCGGCTGGGTTTTCACGGTGATCTGATAGCCTGACTGATCGGCCAGCGGCGTCGGAAATTCAAACCTGCCGCCACTTGAAACCGTTGCTGACGGTTCCGCGTTCAGCTGAAGCGACAGACCCGCGCCCAGCAGGCCAATGACCTGACCTACAACGCGCCTGAGCACGTCGGCGCAGACGATCTGTACATCCTCTACGACTTGGTTGGCCACGAGGCCGGTGTTTCGACTGGCGCTGCAAACCTGAGCCGGCGCCTTGGGCTGCGCGACGACATTGACCTCATACCGCTGGCCGCTGGCAACAGGTTGAGTGAACTGGAAGTTCGAAGAAGAATTGGCAGACAGCACCTCTGACTGGTTGAGGCTCAACAAGAGGCCTTGCCCCTTCAGGCCTGTGATCTGCCCTCCCACCGCCAGCGACTTCAGTTGACACTGCACGGCGACCTCTGCAGTGCCCCCAGACCGTGCTGTGCCGCTGCCTTGGGACAGTTGGCAGTCATGAGCTGGCGCGCTTGAAGCACCCGCCACAAGTACGGTGTACGTGGCACCGTCTGACAGTGAGTTGCTCAGTGACGAGGTGCCATTTGCGATCAGCGGCGGTAACTCATTGCCGTTGAGGCTCAGTGAGACAGAACCGCCTGCGGTGAGACCGTTGACCGAGACCTTCAGGAGGAAGGGGGTGGCCGGTGAGGGTGCAGGCGTTGATGTCGTTGGGCTTGGTTGCGGTGATGAGCCGCCGCCTCCACCGCCACCGCATCCATTGAGCGCCAGCAAAACGGCTGCAGCCGTGAATATGCGTCCGAGTTGTGGTTTCTGCATGTCCCGCCCCCCTATGGCGTGCGCTTCTTCTGCGGGAAGCAACTGCCGGCTCAGGCTTGTTGAGCCGAGCGTGTTTTGTGGCGCGGATTCTAGGCAGGCACACCGGGGCTCAGCCCCACTCGTCTTAGGGGAGAAGTCGACGATTGATCGACAGGTCCATTGCCAATGCCAGCAGCGCGAGGGCCGTGAAGTAGCCCAGCAGGTGCATGCGAGCCTGGCTCATCGCCCAGTGGCCGCAGAACATGTAGCCCACCAGGGCCAGCAGCTTTACTCCGAGCCAGGCATCACGCAACGGGTGGTAGCCAATGGAGCCCCACAAGCTGAGGCCCGTGACCAGTAGGCAGGCGTTCACGCCGAACACCAGCACCATCAGCCGGGCGTCCTTGGCCCACTCCCGCAGCCGGGCCGAGCCGAACTGGAACATCGCGCCTCGCGTGAAGAACAGGCCCACGCTGCACCACGCCAGCAGCACGTGCCACTGGACCATCTGCGAATAGAACCAGGTCATCGCAGAGGCCCGGCGCGGTTCAGCGCAGTGCCAGGTCGTCTTCGCTGAAGCGGATGTCCAGTGGTTCGATCAGCAACTGCTTCTCGCCCGCCTCGACCGTGCCGGCCACCCAGGCCTCGATGCCGCAATCGCGTGCGACCTGCGCCGTGCGTTCGGCGTCCTCGGCCTTCACGAAGATGGCGAAGCCAGCGCCCATGTTCAGCGTCGAATAGGCCTCGCGGTCGTCCTGGCCAGCTTCCTTCTGGATGAAGGACAGGATCGCCGTCTTGGGCGGCACGGTGTGGATGCGGTATGTCAGCGCACTGGGGTGGCGCAGCAGCTTGCGCCAGCCGTGGCCGGTGATGTTGGCGCAGTAGTGCGGCGCAATGCCGGCCTTCCACAGCGCCTCGGTGACGGGCGAGTACAGCGCGGTGGGCGCCAGCAGCGCCTCGCCGTAGGTCAGGCCCGGCTCGATCTCGGTGAGATAGCCGTTGGGCAGGCGCTCGGCGAGCTTGCGGGCCAGGCTCAGGCCGTTGGCGTGGATGCCGCTGGAGGCCAGCAGCACGATGGCGTCGCCGGCGCCCAGCTGGTCGCCGACCGACAGCCGCTCCTTGGGATTGATAAGGCCGGTGCACGAGGCAGCCAGGTCGATGCGGCCGTCTTCGACGATGCCGGCCAGCGCCGGGGTCTCACCGCCGCCCCAGGCGACCTGGCAGGTGTCGCAGGCGGCCTTCCAGCCGGCCACCAGTGCCTGCGCGCGCTGGGCGTCGCCGAACCAGTCGCTGCCGCCGGCCGCCCAGTAGGCCTGCACGACCAGCGGCGTGGCGCCGACGGTGATGAGGTCGTTGACGGCCATGGCGATGGTGTCCTGCGCGATGCCGGCAAAGAAGCTCTTGCCCGTCAGCTTGGCCATCTCGTCGGCCACCAGCGTCTTGGTGCCCAGGCACTCGACGATGGAGGCCAGGTAGAACGGCCCCACGTCCACGACATAGGCCGACTCCCCCCGCGAGGCCTTCACCTCGGTGAAGCCGTGGCCGGCCAGGTGAGAGGCGGTGGCCGCGGCGGCGCGCTGCGCGGTGACTTTGAGCGGGTCGATCAGGTCGTAGTTGACGCCGGCCTGATCGTAGGTGAGGGGAGCTTGCGAGGTCATGGGGCGGGATTATCCGCGGTGGGCCCGCCCATAGAATCCCGTCCCATGAGTTACCAGGTTCTGGCCCGCAAATACCGTCCGCAGAGTTTCGAGCAGCTCGTCGGCCAGGAACACGTCGTGCAAGCCCTCGCCAATGCGCTGACGCAAGGCCGGCTGCATCACGCCTACCTGTTCACCGGCACCCGCGGCGTGGGCAAGACGACCGTGTCGCGCATCCTCGCCAAGAGCCTGAACTGCACTGGCCCCGACGGCACCGGCGGCATCACCGCGCAACCGTGCGGCGTGTGCGCAGCCTGCCGCGACATCGACTCGGGCCGCTTCGTCGACTACGTGGAGCTGGACGCCGCCTCGAACCGCGGTGTCGAGGAAATCTCGCAGCTGCTGGACCAGGCTGTCTACAAGCCGGTCGTCGGCCGCTTCAAGGTCTACATGATCGACGAAGTGCAC
>SXGQ01312925.1_pt1 | contig 14033 bp, 23 predicted proteins | sample 3178371 | NCBI WGS metagenome assembly SXGQ01 (sample SAMN11356859, study PRJNA531348) | freshwater metagenome | isolation source: freshwater sample F1-20 | place: China: Fuxian Lake, Yuxi | collected 2017-12-25
AAAAAGAAAAAAATGATTGATTCAATTTTATTGGTGGATGACGAAGACCTTTTCCACCTTGTGTTTGAGGATAGCTGTTCATTACTTGACATAACATTGTCATTGAGAAGTTTGAGCAGTGCTGATGAAGCAGCTAAATTATTTGCGGAATGGCAAAAAGACCCAGATGGAAGACCTGAATGTGTGTTTGTTGATTTAAATATTATAGGGTCTTCGTTTGACGGTATTGAACTTATTCGTAAAGTTAATTTTGAATATGGAAATCACGTTGTGATTGGAATTATATCATCAAGTAATGAACCTGAAGAACAAGCAAAAGCTGTCCAAGCGGGTGCTCAATTTTGGATTATTAAATCTGATGAAATTGAACCAAGATTGGAGGAATTTAAGAAAGATTACGAGGGTTATAGAAAAAGAACTGCGTCATTTAAAGTATACAAGTAATGGTTTTAGATAAAAGTACAAAGAAACAATTAATTGATTTACTAAAAACCAAAAATATTGGTTTAGAAGGTAATATAGTTAAACTCATCGAATCTGATGGAGATGAGGAGTTTGCTGCGTATTTAAAACAATGTTCTGAAAAAGACATGACGTTGAGAAAAAAACGTTTGGATATTACAAAACAAGTTCAGACACAAAATGCTGAATTAACCAAACTGAATGAACAGAATCAAAAAATGATGGAGGAGTTACAAGATACATTAAAGAATGTTGAAGAATCCAAAATGACATTTGAGGTTCAAAATAGGGAACTCAACGAGTGGAAACAAGAGAATATTAGATTGACTGAAGAATTACAAAATGAAATGTTAAAATCTGAACAAGCAAGAGTTGCTGCCGAAAATGCAAAAAACGAAGCTGAAAACAATTTAGATTTAATACAAAAGAAAACTCAATTTGAGTTGATAAACAATATAGTGAGAGTTGCCTTATACGTAATCATAGGTGTTGGAGGGATTACTACTGGAATCTATGTCTATTCAATGTCAATAGGAATGGATACTGATATTATTGGTTCAACATGGAGTAATATGTTTGGTATTTTATTAACAAATAGTTTCAGTATTGTCGGGACAATACTTGGGGTTAAATATGGTACCTCACCTAATAAAGAAGAAAAATAAAAATAAAAAAATGAGTAGATTAAAAAAAATGTTATTTGGAGAAACACCTTATGTGAAGGTGGAAGATAAAAATCGTTTCTATTATATGTTGCAACAAATGCAGGCTAATAGATGGAAGATTACAGGAATTGTATTATTCTTGTTTTTCTTCATAATCTTTGGTATCAACATGGCCGTAATGTTTAACATTGAGATTGCTGAAAACTGGAAAGAAATGTTATTAATCCTTTTAGGCGCTTTCGTTGGTAACTTGAATAAGGTAGTTGACTATTGGTTTAACTCTGAAGATAGAGACAAAATGTTGATTCAGAAAGTTGATGAGGAAGATGGAAGTAGTTTATCAAGTGTGGTAGATTACCCAACGACCCCAAGACCTCCACAAGAACCAATTGTTATTATTAAAAAAGAAGAAGTTATTTCTGAACCTATTGTTGAAGAAACTCCTGTTGTTTACGAAGAACCTATTGCTGATGTATATGAGACACCTGAGGATGAATCATACCCAACAGATTATACAGAAGGTTCTGAAGAAGAGCAAGTTTAATAAAATGGATAAGAAAAATGATGATATTCAGGAATTACTGAATAAAATCAAAAACCTCAATAATAAAGAAGAGATTGAGGTGTTAATTGAAAAATTACAAAATTTAATTGAACAACAACAGGATAGTAATAGCGTATACTTAAATCAACTTAAAGAAGAGGTTAGAAGATTAAGTAGTTTATGATAAAGAACCCGGTTGACAAACCGGGTTTTTTAATTTATTTTTGTAATATGAAAGAAGACAACAAATATTTAGGTTATTTTATATGGATAATTTTTTTCATTTTAATGGCCACTTTAATTTTTAATGTTACAACAAAAATTAAAAATCACAATTTAGAAATTGAAAAACAAAAAAATGAATTGGAAGTTGATTCAGTACCCCAAGAGAAAATTGAAGAAGACACAACAATTGTTTTAATAACAAAATCAAATCCTTGGCCAATTAAAATTGTGTCAGTTATCAAAAATACTGATGAATTTATAGATTTTAAATGGCAAGTTTTTACCGAAAATGGAGTAATGTATTATACTAACGAAACTGTATATGTTGGTCAGATTGCTTTTTATATAAATGATGAAGATGAAATAGTTAATTATCATGGAAAAAATAAATTGGACCCCCGAGAGTGGTGATGATTTTACCGCAATATACAAAAATTACATGCTTCGTGTAGAACAAATGGCACCACAGAAATGGTGGTGGGCGGTTTATAAAGACAATGAAGATTTATGTTATGAAAACCCTTTTACAAGAAATGCAGAATATGGAAAAAAACTTGCAGAACAATGTGTCAGAGATGACGAAAGTGGGAGTTAGATTCCCAAATGAATCTTTTTTTGAAGAAATTCCAATTGATTTAAGTATATTTGCACCCGAAAAAGAATTTGATGATGAAACATTTGGATATTATAAAGGAACCTACATCTCAATCAGAAAAAACAACGGAAGTTATTTTTAAGGTTGTTTTACCTCAATATTACACTCAATTTTTTGATAAAGTTGATGATAAAGATTTACCTGATAAGAATGATATTTTTGGTGCGAAATCATATATGGTTCGTTACGAAAAAGATGGAGAGTATTACACATTAGGTAAAACAGATAGAACCGAAGAAACTCTAATCAAAAACTACGGTAATACTATTTGTGAAAGTTATATTCGTAGGACAACTATCGTGGTTGAAAAATATGACGATAAGGTATCAATTAAATTGTTTGACTTTAGCAAACGAAGAGGATTTGGTAAGAAATACTTTAAGAAATCACCTAATTGTATTTATCTCACTTACAATAAAAAGACGAATGATTTATTCTACGGGACAACTGCTAAAATTAGACATAGCAGGACTTCAACTATGAAAAGAAATAGGTTTGAGACGGTTCAAAGGTTCTACGCTGCGTTACACACTACCTGTGAAAATCTTAAAACTTATTACTATTCTCAAACCGACCCAATATGTTCTGATGAAATAATTAGTAGTGTTATATCTGCAAAAACATTATCGTGGAATAAGTTTATTTCTGAGATTGACGCAGAGTTCTTTAAAGAAAATTGTTATTTGGGTGAGGGGGAGAAGTTCTTCAAATACTATTTAACTAAACGTAACATAAAATATCCTGATAATTTTGTTCATTATATGTCTCTTAACAGAATTGATTCGCGATTACTTAAAAAATCAGGTAGAAATCTAGTTGACGGAATTATGTTAAAATATGGTCTAACTGGTAAAAAAATAAAACGTGTATTACATAGTATTGATTCTCAAATATACACCTACACAATAAAGACATTTAGTGGAACTTTTGGTGAAGATATTCTTAAAAAAATTACCGATAACCAATTAAAAAAGTTATTAGAAATGCCTTATTATGGTCTTACATTAGATTCTTACGGACTTAAATATTTTTTAAATAATTGTTCTAAAAAAGAATATAATAATTTTTTTAAAATAGTTTTAATAGAACATATTGAAAACTCAGCTGTTGACATTGCAACTTTGTTAGACCATTTAAGATTTTATAAATTTTTGAAAGAAGAAATGGAAACTGATGTTGAATGGAAATCACACGACCTTAAATCATTCAGAGAAGAACACGTTGACTACTCAACAGAATACGCCAAGTTGAAAAATGTTCTATCTGTTAACAGGAAATACGGTGAAAAATTCAAAGAGAGTGTTAATGAAGTTTTTGAATACAACGGACAACAATATTATCCAGTGTTACTTGAAGAAAATAAGGATTACATACTAGAATCAGTTGTTCAATCAAATTGTGTAAGAACTTATGTAGAAAGTCCAAGTATGATTATTTCATTTAGAATTGGAGAACCTGATTCAGATGATAGGGCTAGTTTGGAATATAGGTTGACAAAAAGAAATAATAAATTAAGATTGAATAGAGTTCAGAGTAGAATAAGATTTAACCAATCACTACCTGATGAGTTAGAAAACGTTTGTCAAATGTTCGATTTATATTTGAATAGTTTGATGGGGGATTTTGAAACTCCAAAATTAATTAAAGAAAGATTTTATGGTAACGAAGAGTTATCATTAGTAGAAGAAAAAGGTATTTTTAAATGGAACGAGAAGACAACAAACGATTTATTCTTTTAGATAAAATAGACACAAGCAAATTATCTGAAATGACTTTTGTTGACCTAATTAGTCCTGAAATAATTCAGAAAATAAAAGATAAGTATCCAATTTTTATTGCAAACACAAAGTATCAAAATGGACAAGTTTATTATTTTGAAATTGTTTTTCAGATTAAAACATACTATTTATATTTTACAAGAAATGAAAATGAGTCATACTCAAATCTCAAAATATATTATCCTGAGCCAAAACTTGAAGAGCTCAAAATTTTCATAAATTCAATATTAAAACAAAAATGAGAAAAGTTATCAAAGAAGATGTAGTTAGAAATTTAGAAAGTAATGGAACTTTCGTAGTTAAATTTGAAGCGGACTGGTGTGGGCCATGTAGAATGTTAACTGAAGTATTTAACGGGGTTAACGACGAGTTAAATGAACAATACCCATCTATTCAGACCTTTAGATTTGACATTGATTCTGATGTGGAGTACGCTAAAAGTTTCAATATCAGAGGAGTACCGGTATTAATTGCGTTTAAAGAGGGTAAAGAAGTTGGAAGAAAAGTTGGACTAATTAGTGATAAACAAATTTTAGATTTTTATTCAACACTATGAAAGAGTTAGTTTTATTCTCAATGGAAAGTTGCCCATTTTGTCAAATCATGAAAGACAAATTAGTTGAACAAAACATTCCATTCATTAATATGGATATTAATGAACATGAGGAAGAATATAGAATGTTTATAGAATTAGTTGAAGGTAATGAATTTGTACCTGCTTTAATGATTATTGATGAAAATAATCCTGAACAAAAAATTCAACCACTAGCGCCTGACAGAGATTTTAAAACAATTGAAGAGGGTATTGAAAAAGTAAAAACTTTGCTGTAAATTAGCAAAATGAAAGAATTGACATTTAAAAAGAAAGGGGTGGTTCACACCCCTTTGACGTATTGGCAGATTGATAAAGATAATGTAATTGCAATATATCAGGGAGGGAGGGGTGCTCGACCTGATTTAGATTTTATTGTAAAACACAAACAAGTTGGTAAGAAACTAAGAACTCCATCACATACACATTGGATTGTTGATTTAATTGCAAAGGCTCAATATGATAAAGGTAGAGTAAAATCATATGTTGAAGATATGATTAAACTATATGACGAATGTGAACCGTTTAAAACTGAAGAAGAAAGAAACTCATATAAGTTACAATGTCCGACAAAAATGTGGATTGACCACATTATGTTAGAGGATAGAGGATATTATTCATTACAGGTTTTAACTACATTCATTGAGTTATTTTCCAAGTGTGAAAAACAAACACCAGATGCTTTTATGTTTAGGAACCTGTTGGTGTTGGTTAAAGAATACTGTGAGGGTAAAAAAGACTTTTATCAAATAGTTGGATATTCTAAAAGGGTATAATATTTATTGATATGAAAAGAGTTATATTATCAGAATCTGAAAGAAAAAATATTTTATTCAAACACAATTTATTGTTTGAGGGAACTGCTGAAGACCAGCAAGTTATGACTAAATTTAAAAATGAATTTATGTCTAAAAGTTATAATGAAATTGCGGATGGGTTGGAAAAAATGAAATCCGCGCCTAACATTACACCACAAGATATCGAAGAAATAAATAAGGCGGTTGAATTTTTACGTAAAAACAATTTTATGTCAGGAACTGCAAAAACTATGGTTGATGATAAATTTAATAGTTATATTAAAGATAAACCTGAAGTTGCTAAAGACATGTTGTGTTATTTAGTTATTCACAATCAAGAATATGGTAATCCTGAAATTAATTCTTTTTGTGTCTCAGGACCTAAAGAGCAAGAAATGATGAAAAACATTGAATCCGAATTGAAAAAAGCTGCAGATAAGATTAAAGTTAATGCGCCAAAAAAAGAAGAACCTACAAAATCAAATAACAATAGTTCTTTTATGGACCCTTATAGTGGTGGTGCGAATACCTCACCTGGTTCGTTTATGAATCCATACGGAAGTTAAAACATTACAATTTCCGACTTTACATCCCTAACCAACCAAGATTTTGGACCCATTGGGTCCATTATTTCTTTTATATAGTTATCGTATTCAAATCTGGAAAAATCAAAATCAAAGTAATCTTTAATCATTGATTTGAATATTTCGGATTTAACATAACTATTCCCTGAAAATATGAAGTCAATTTCAAGACCTGTCAAATCATACTCAATACCAACCACATCCAAGTTTTTAATTCCACCAATGTTATACATAATGTATTCACTATAACAAAGTAAATTTCTACCCATAGAATAAGAATATCCGTATGGGAATGAAGAACTGATTGATAAAGTATTATCTATTGAATCTTTCTTTGATACATATAAATCAAAGTTTTGTTCACAGTATAAGAAGTCAGTATTGTTCCTGTAGTGGTTAATTTGTTCTTGTGAATATGAAGGTCTTTCAGAATAGTATAACTTATCAATATACAGATGGGATGGTTTATTTAATTCAATATCATATTCAATTAGGTCAATGAAATTAATATTCTTTGACCAATCTGATATATCTTTAAAATTATTAGTTAATGTCTGTCGTATTATATCTAAATCAAGAATATCTTTTGATTCAGTTTTACCATTGATTACATAAAAATTACCACAATCAGTTACCTGAACAACTGTGTTGTAATTTTTTACTTTATTAAGTTCTGTAAGTATTAAATCGGCAATCAGATTAACTATGCCGTATCTTGAATTTAAGTGGAATAATTTCATATTAAAAAATATGAAATATAAAATTATGGTTAAACAGTTAATTAAAAATAATCACCAATATTTTCGTTAACACACTTTGATACTTTGTCAGAATCAGGCCATTCATCGAGACGAGGAGTACTTATATGACTTCTATCGCCATCATTAATCAATGCTTTAAGAATACCCATATACTCTCCCCAGTATTCAAATGTATTGTCGGAGTATGTTGTTTCTTTATTTGCGGTCAAAAACTCAACAGCTACGTCACGAAGACAATTAGTAACTTTATATTTACGAACATCGTAGGTTTTTGTAACCCTATTACCTTCTCTATCCCAAGTTTCTCTTTGATAAGTCCCCCAAGTTGGAGTTTTATCGTCAATTGCAAACCCAACAAGTCTATCCCAAAAATCATTATACCATTCACCAACTAAAGTATCTCTATAACAACTTTCGTAAATCATATACATATCACTTTTAGACTCGTCTACTTCGTTATTTATTATATATTCAATACTTTCTTCGTCTTCCAATAAACGAGTTACAACATCACTAGTTATGTTTATTTCACCTTCAGTTCCTTGTTCTTCAGCAATATCATCAAATAGTGATGGTGTTTCGTGGGTAACGTGAAATACTGAACCCTCTATCTCTTCACGAATTCTATTATTAACTCGTTCTTTTTTTTCAGGTGTTAATTCCTGGTAGATATCCCTAAATTCATCATCGGTCACATTGCTCCAGTAGTCCATTTCATATTCTCCTGACAAAATATCTTCAATTGATGACTGACTAATTTCTCCCCTATAGTAGTTAAATAACTCTGATAAATCCTCAAAATCTGTAACATCTAAATAATAATCATTATCTATTTTTGTTACATCAGATAAGTAGTTATCAATAATTTTCCAAATAAATGAATTATCTTGTTCATAAAATGCGTAAAAAACCTCATTTTGATATTCATCAAGATTATTTGAAAATGGGTCAAAGTAATCAATTAAACCCATTTTAGACATTGTAGATATGAAGTTACCTAAATTTTTGAAGTGGAGTATAATTTTTGAAATTATTTTTTCATCACCATCATTAATACCTTCAATAGTTGAAATCCATTTTTCTTTTACTGTCATATTATTGTCTGACTCATTCAGATTGGATTTTCTGTATGTTCTTAATATTAAATCAGGATTTACGTTTTTGAATATCATAATAATAAATATAAAAAAAGGGAGAAAATTCTCCCTTCAAGACTTTACCCCAACATCAATTATTTCTTTGAAACGTTGTAGTACTTGTTTAAGGTACTCTTAATAGCTTCTTGTACAGCATTTGCAGAGTTAGGGTTAGTGTTTTCTTGTACAGGTGCCGCTTGTGGTGCTTCCGCCTGTGGTACTTGTTTGTTTTTGCAACCGCATCCCATGGTAGTAATTTTTTTTAAGTTTATACGTATAAATATCTAAATTTTTTTCTTTTTTGTAAATAAATAATATCTTTGTTCTTTGAAGTATTTATTAAATATGAACAAGACAATTATCATAACAGAACACCAAAGTCTGAGTTTAATTAACGAAGAAGAAAATGTTGAATATATTGAATTGACACCAAGTGATTACATAAGATATTTGAAAATGGTGTCTTATGATGGTAGATTATTATATAACATACCTAAATTTAGAGGTAAAAAAATAATCATTCATCAAAAATTAGATTTATCGGGGTTACCTGTAAAAGATTTAGGTCCGATTGTTATTAATGGAGGTTTAGACATATCCAATACAAAAATTTCTTCTTTAGATAATGTTGATATCAGAAGTCGTGGATGGATTGCGGACTGGGGCACCCCAATGAGAAAGATAAAAGAAAGACGAGAATTTTTGGAAAAAGTTGCAAAACAAGAATCAAAAAGGGAAGATGGGGAATGGGATGAAAATTCTGAGTTGGATATGATTGGATTATGTGCGAATGCTTTGTTTAAGTATTTGATTGAATATGAACAATTTGAGGCTAAAGAACCTGGCGACGATGAAAAATTAAAACAATATAGAGATAGAATTGAGGAGATTGAAAGTATTGAGGGTTATAATGAAAATGATGAATTAGTTTCTGAAGTTGAAACTTTAACTGAAGAAATTGAAGAGATTGAAAAAAGAATTGATGTTTATAATCTAAATTATATAGGTAGACATTATAATTTATTAGAATTTTCTGTATTACATGAAGATAATGAAAGTCGTGAAAGATATGCGGTTGGAGATTATGATGACACTAATCGTACTGCACTTGAAAGAGCGGAAGATTATATTGATGAAGTGGGAATTGAAGATATGAACCAAAGTTTTGTTGAGGGATATATTGATGAAGAGGAGTTTAAAGATTATTTCAGAGATGGTGAAGAAGAATATGTTAGAGATAACATAGAATATATTTTTGATGAGGATGATTTTGAATATAGTGAGGAAGTCCAAGACAGAATAAATGAAATTGAAGCAAGGTTAGAAGATTCTGAAATAGATTCAGATGAAGAAGATGAATTAAGAGAAGAACTTGATGAATTAAAAGATAGTGAAAAGACAGTATCTGAAGATTTAATTGAAGGTAAAGTTGAAGAAATGTTGAGAGATAAGGCTTCTGACATGGTGTCGACTTTGAAAGATTATGGACTTTCGTTGGATGAATTTGTTGATAAGAGAGAAATGGCTCAAGGTATGGTTGATGCTGACGGATTTGGACATACAATATCATCTTACGATGGAAATGAATATGAGGTTGAATTCCAGGGGGAAACTTACTATATTTTCCAAACAGAAGGATAATATGGAGAATATAAATTTTATACTACCGACAGATTGGATGTTTAACCAACCGATAGATGCTGAACATAAAAAGTATCTATTGATGTCGTATTTTCAAAAAATTGATGATTTAATTATTGAAAACAAACTATATCCTCATTTTATTGAGTTGTCATTACACATGGCGAATCTTCATACCTTAATCAAAGAGAGTACCATATTATATACAAACAAGATATTTAAATGTCCTGATGATGAATTATTGTTAAAAGAATTATTGGCAAAACCAGTACCAAGTCTAACTGATGAAGAAACTGAAGAGATGAAAGAAATTTTGAAATTCTCATCTGTTAAATTTTTTGAGTATTTTCAAATTGTTAAATCATACTGGTCAATGTTTTATGAAACAATATCAATCTCAATCAAAAAGAATAAAAACAATTCAAACAGTACCAACGGGTATTTTTATTTTCTTAATAAGAATAACCAAATATATGTTTGGGAATATGAAATAGATACAACAAACCCTGAACATATTACCAATACAAAATTAATATATGATGGTAAGAAAGGTGAACTAACTTTACCTAAAGTAGTTGAGAATTTTTCAGGTAGAAAATTTAGTGATGCAAAAAAATTACCTGTATTTGAAATGTCTTGTGGTGAAGATTACCCAGTGGATGAGACACTACTTCCTTTATTCAAAAGAAAACTTCTTTCATACATTTTCCAAAAATATTCTATAGATAACTTGAAAAAAATTGAGATTTAATTTTTTTCATATTATATTTGTTTATGGGATTTAACAAACGATTTCTTTCTGAACAAAAAATCAAAGATTTTGCAAAGACACATAGTTTTAATGAATTCAAACGTATGATGGTTAATTGTGACTCATATACGTATTTAGATAAATATTCCGCCCAAGTTGGAGCGGAATTTTTTATTTCAGATGATGAAAATAGAAATAAAATATATAATAACTTATTAGTATGATTTTTAAATTAGAATATGTTTGGTTAGATGGGTATACACCCGAACCAAATCTTCGTAGTAAAGTTAAGGTAGTTAATGTCGGAGAAGGGGAGAACTTCAACTTCCCACAATGGGGATTTGATGGTAGTTCAACAAATCAGGCTGAAGGGTTCTCTTCAGATTGTTATTTAAGACCAGTTAGGTTTTACCAACACTCAATTATCAAAGAGACCATCCCGACAATCTATGTCTTTTGTGATGTATTAGATAAAGATGGTAATCCTCACCCGTCTAACGACAGAGTTAAATTAGAAAAGGCTGGAACTGATTTATGGGTTGGATTTGAACAAGAATATTTCATTCGTTCAAAACACAAAGGGTCAATTCTTGGAATGGAGAAAGGTGAGATTGAAAGTCAGGGAAGATACTATTGTGGAGTTGGTGGACAAATTCACGGAAGAGATATCTCTGAAAAACATTTGGAATATTGTCTATCATTAGGAATTAATGTTGAGGGAACCAATGCTGAAGTTGCAATTGGACAGTGGGAATATCAAATATTCGCAAAAGATACTTTACAAGCTTCAGATGATTTATGGATTAGTAGATACATTCTTCATAAGATTGCTGAAAAAGAGGGAATGTCAATTGAGTTACACCCAAAACCATTAATCTTCGGTGAGTGGAATGGTTCAGGATTACATACCAATTTCTCAAATAAAAGAATGAGAGAGATTGGAGGAGAACAATACTTCAACTGTATCTTTAATTCATTTGAGTCATCAACCGCCAAACATATTGATAGTTATGGGTCTGATAATCATTTGAGATTAACTGGTAAATACGAGACCCAAAGTATTGATAAATTTAGTTGGGGTGTGAGTGATAGAGGGGCGTCAATTAGAGTTCCAAAATCAACTGCTGAAGAATGGAAAGGATACTTGGAAGATAGACGACCATCATCAAATGCCAATCCATACAAAGTATTACAGGTGATTATGGAGAGTTTGAAGGCTGCTGAAACTATTGATGAAATAAAAACAAAAATGTCAATCAATGTTGACGTATATGCCACGGCTGAAAAGTTTAAAATGTTAACACCTGATGAATTATTGAATGAATATAAGTCAGAAGAAGAAGAAGGTGTGGATAAAATTAAATGGACCGAAGGAGACGGAAGTAATATTGAAACTGAAGAAATAAAATTTGATATAAATTCAAAGTAAAATGGAAAAAGAGTTATTAGAACATTTGCGAAATAAAATAGAAATGGTTAATCATCCATCTCACTATGGTGGGGAGGATAATCTTTATGAAGCAATTAAAGTTATTGACGCTTGGGACTTAGGTTTCTGTCTTGGTAACACTGTAAAGTATATTTCAAGGGCTGGGAAAAAACAAAAAGAGAAAGAATTGGAAGATTTGAAGAAAGCTCTTTGGTATCTACAACATCATATAGAAACTTTAGAAAAAAATACATAATCGCATTTTACAAAACCAAAGATTTTTATTATTTTTTAAATTATGAAAATGTTTGGATTCAATTTGGGTAAAAAAATCAAGATTTCTTTTAATTTTGAATGGGTTTGGGATACTGAAATCTCTAATTATGGTGATAGATATTTAGGTCTATTTACATCAAGAACAATAATCCACAATTGGGTAACCAAAAAAGATGCTTCAAAATTTTATGAAGTTCTTTATAGATTTGGAATCAATTTAATTTGGTTCAAACTATGGTTATCTGTATCAAATTCAAAAGAATACCAATATTCAATCAAAACAAAGAAAACAAAAACTGAAATTTTTTGGGATATATAATGGAATTAATAACAACATACATTTGTAAAAAAGGAGATATTGGAATTCATGACAATATGTTCGGAGGAGTGATTTTAGGATTAATTGATGACGCTGCGGCATCTTATGTTTCTCAAATCTGCGACACCCAACGAGTAGTAACGCTAAAGATTGACGAGTTAGTATTCAAAAAACCAGTTAAGGTTGGTAGTATCCTTAAAATATATGGAGGTGTTGTAGAATTTGGTAATACATCGGTAACAGTATCTATTGATGTTAGAAAACATAATGTATATACCGGAGCTCAAGAAACCGTAACACATACTAAAATGGTATTCGTCAGGATTGATGACGATGGAAAACCTAGACCATTCCATTCCCATATCAAAACAAGATATTGGGACAGATTTGCCAAATTTGGCAGAGGTCTTTTAGACCAAAAAGAAAGAATGTCGGAAGAAACTGACAAAATGTCAGATAATTAATTTTGGCATATTTTTCGCATTATTTTACAAAAATAAACTTAAAAAATATAATATTATGCCTAATTCATTTAGACGAATTGATGAAATTTTAAGAAGGATATTTGAGAATCCTGATAATCTTGATTTTGAACAACTTGAGAAATTGTTTGAAAAGAGAATGTTAAGTAAACCATCGTTTGACAATATTAAACTAAATTTTGTTTATGTTAGTGATAGCACATTGGATGATGTGACGGAAAATGACTTGGAACAAGAATTAAAACAAGCTGTTGAATCTGAAAATTTTGAAAGAGCCATTGAAATTAGAGATGAGATAAAGAAATTGGAATTGAATAAAGAGAAAATTCAGAATCTTGAAATTGAACTAAAAGAAGCAATTCAAAAACAAGATTTTGAAAGATGTATTATTCTTCGTGACGAATTAAATAAATTAAAAACAAAATAAAAATATATGGGAAAAATAATTGGTATTGATTTGGGAACAACGAATTCGTGTGTTGCCGTAATGGAAGGTTCAGAACCTGTAGTAATTACAAACAGCGAAGGTAAAAGAACAACACCTTCAATTATTGGGTTTGCTAGTGATGGTGATAGAAAGATTGGTGACCCCGCAAAACGTCAGGCGGTTACTAACCCTGAAAAGACTATTCACTCAATTAAAAGATTCATGGGAACAACTTATACTGAAAGTAAAAGTGAAGTAAAACGTGTTCCTTATAAAGTAGTTAAAGGTACTGGTGATACCCCTCGTGTTCAGATTGATGAGCGTAAATTTTCACCACAAGAGATTTCGGCAATGGTTCTCCAAAAGATGAAACAAACTGCTGAGGATTATTTGGGGAGTGAAGTAACTGAAGCGGTTATTACAGTTCCTGCATACTTCAATGACGCTCAACGTCAGGCAACAAAAGAAGCTGGTGAGATTGCAGGTCTTACAGTAAAACGTATCATCAA
>SXGQ01869377.1_pt1 | contig 14029 bp, 19 predicted proteins | sample 3178371 | NCBI WGS metagenome assembly SXGQ01 (sample SAMN11356859, study PRJNA531348) | freshwater metagenome | isolation source: freshwater sample F1-20 | place: China: Fuxian Lake, Yuxi | collected 2017-12-25
ACCATGGAGCAAGTGGCTTGTGTGGAACGGCGTGCGCTGGAACATCGACAAGGCCTTGTATGTCATGCACCTGTGTCGCCTGATTTGCCGGGCAGCTTCAGTGCATGCCGATGGCACCAAGCTCAAAGGTCGCTTGGCCAGCTCTGGAACGATCTCGGCGATTGAGCGCATCGTGCGCTCCGAGCCGCGCCACAGCGCCTCGGTCGATGAGTGGGACTCCAGCGTCTGGCTTCTCAACACACCTGGTGGCATCGTGGATCTGCGAACTGGTGCACGTGGTCCGCATGACCGCGAGCGCCGCATGACCAAGGTGACCACGGCCACACCTCAGGGTGATTGCCCGGTCTGGCGCAATTTCCTGGTCAACGTCACAGGGGGTGATGACGAATTGCAGGACTACCTGCAGCGTGTGGTGGGTTACTGCCTGACGGGCGACATCAGCACCCACGCACTGTTTTTCCTGTACGGCACCGGTGCAAATGGCAAGTCGGTCTTCGTGAACGTGATCTCCACGGTGTTAGGCGACTACGCCGCCAATGCACCCATGGACACCTTCATGGAGTCACGCTCGGACCGACATCCCACCGATCTGGCAGGTTTGCGTGGTGCACGCTTTGTATCGGCAACTGAGACAGAGCAAGGCAGGCGCTGGAACGAATCCAAGATCAAAGCGATCACGGGTGGGGATGACATCACGGCGCGCCTGATGCACCAAGATTTCTTCACTTACAGACCGCAGTTCAAGCTCTTGATTGCCGGTAACCACAAGCCTGCGATCCGCAACATCGATGAGGCCATGCGCCGCCGCATGCATCTGATCCCTTTCACGATCACGGTTCCTCCAGAAAAGCGCGATCCGCTCCTGACCGAAAAGCTGCTGGCTGAGCGCGACGGAATCATGGCCTGGGCCGTCCAGGGCTGCCTGCTCTGGCAAAGCCAAGGTCTGAGCCAGCCCAAGTCTGTGGTAAGCGCGACCGAGGAGTACTTCGAGGCTGAGGACGCTATGGGGCGGTGGATGACTGAACGCTGCAATTTGGGCGTCAATCACAAGGCATTGACGGCCACGCTCTTCAACGACTGGAAGCAGTGGGCCGAACTCAGTGGTGAGTACATAGGCACGCAGCGCCGGTTCTCAGACGCCTTATTGGCCAGACGCTTAGACAAGTGGCGCAACTCCATGGGTGTGCGTGGCTATCAGGGGATCGACCTCAAACAGCCCACCTCTTTGCCTGCCCGGTCCTATCCGTACAACGATGATTGAGAGGAAATTTCAATGAAAAAGACTTCAGATATTGGCTCTTTGACGCAACTGACGAGTCATTACATTGGTTATTTACGCGGGCGCGTAGACGCGCATAAAGAGAAGGAGTGTTTTGTACCGTCAAAAGCGTCAGACCCATTGTCAAAACCGGACAAGTCCGTTTTTGACTTCCCAGCGGCGCATCGGAATATTTCGTTTGGAGGGCAGGTATGAAGATCCCTCCAGCCCGTTACCCATCGCCACTTGGGCGCATGCAGGCCACCCCCATGGATGTCGAGGCGGCCAAGCGCCAGGGATGGCGCGAGCAGCACATCCTGGTCATCTCGGATGAAGATGAACGCTTGGACTTTATGGAACGCCAGCTCGTTCGCTCCATCGGCGAGCGGCTGTATGGCGATCGTCTTTCTGGCCAGCGGCCTGAACAGACCAGAGGTGGTAGCCATGATTGAAGTCTGGACAGTTGAGACCGTGGCAGAACGGTTTGTCGATGCGGCCAGAACCGCGAGGCGCCTGCCACGCGCGACGGTGCAAGGCTATGCCAGTACCTGGCCCATTGTGATCCTGCCAGGCGATGCCTACCCGGATCCCCACAAGGTGTACCGATTGCCGCCTCCATCCCCTCAGGATGTGGAGCGAATGCTGGAAGTCATGCGTTGGGTGCAGCTGCTCGAGCTCGACGAGCGCCACCTGGTGTGGATGCGGGCCAAGCGCTTTGACTGGGCAGAGATCAGCAAGCGCTTTGCCTGTGACCGCACCACAGCGTGGAGACGCTGGAAGCGAGATATGCAGGTGGTGGCCGATCTGCTTAACCGGCAGTCTCAGTCACTCAAAAAATGAGGTTTGTTCTTTCGTGAGGAAATGAGCGTGTTTTAGCGTGAACGAGCGGCGCTATTGCTATTCATTAGTAAATGAGCGGTTTATGACGCCAAAACACGCTGCAACATTTCGGCAAATTTCAGCTACATTTCCGGCTACGGTGGACAAACGAGTGCAGACACAGCTATGACAGTCGCACACAGTCGATGACATCAACGTCCACTGATGATGCGTGACTCCTATCGATGAACTTCGATTTCACCTGCGGTCTCGTACTCCACCAGCTTGTCCAGCGGCATGTACACGGTCGGCTTTCCCTCCCGGAAAACCTCCAGGCGTCCATGAACTTCTGATCCCACTTCGTAGGTTCCCGCAACCAGCGGCGTAAAGCCCGCTCCGGATGCTGTGGCCTCAGTCGGGCTTTTGCGGGCCAGAACCCCGCGAACTACTTTGATTTGCACTGCAGAACATTCTCGTTTTGCGGTCGATTTACCGGTCACCCCCATGAATCATCCTGAGATCCGAATGGTCGCAGTGGACGCGCTCGTCCCCTACGCGCGCAATGCCCGAACCCACAGCGATGCCCAAGTGGCACAGATCGCGGCCTCGATCACCGAGTTCGGCTGGACCAACCCGATCCTCACGGACGGTGCCAAAGGTCTGATTGCAGGGCACGGTCGCTTGATGGCGGCGCGCAAGCTCGGTCTCAAGGAAGTCCCGGTCATTGAGCTTGGGCATCTGACACCCGAGCAGAAGAAGGCCTACATCCTGGCCGACAACCGGTTGGCCGAGAACGCTGGCTGGGATGACGAGCTCTTGAAACTCGAGTTGGCCGAGCTCAAAGCGGCCGACTTCGATCTGGACCTGATGGGTTTCACCGACAAGGAGCTCGAAGAGTTGCTCAACGGCGACGAGTCAGGCGGTGGTTTGACTGAGGATGACGCAATCCCAGAAGCACCAGTAGATCCTGTTTCCAGACCTGGGGACTTGTGGATTCTCGGCAACCACCGCCTCCTTTGTGGCGACTCAACGATCCTGTCGGATGTTGAGCGCCTCATGGGTGGCCAACTGGCCGACATGGCCTTCACCGATCCACCCTACAACGTGGACTACGGCAACAGCGCAAAGGACAAGATGCGCGGCAAAGACCGGCGCATCATGAATGACGATCTGGGTGAGGGGTTCTTCCAGTTCCTCTACGACGCCTGCCTGAACCTACTCCTGGTCACCAAGGGCGCCTGCTACGTGTGCATGAGCTCGTCCGAGCTGCACACCCTGCAAAAGGCCTGGATCAAGGCAGGTGGCAAGTGGTCCACGTTCATCATTTGGGCCAAGAACACCTTCACGCTCGGGCGCGCGGATTACCAGCGCCAGTACGAACCCATCCTGTATGGCTGGAAGCAGGGTACGGACCACTTCTGGTGCGGCGACCGGGACCAGTCGGACATCTGGAACTACAACAAGCCCCGTGTCAACGACCTGCACCCGACCATGAAGCCGGTCGAGCTGGTCGAGCGGGCCATCAAGAATTCCTCGAAGAGCCGGGACATCGTTCTGGACCTCTTTGGAGGTTCGGGCACCACCCTGATCGCCAGTGAAAAGACCGGGCGTCAGGCCCGCCTCATTGAGCTCGATCCCAAGTTCGTGGATGTGATCATCAAACGCTGGGAGGACTACACCGGACAGCAGGCAGTGCGCGAGGACGACGGCGTCTCATTCGCCAATGCCGCAGAATCTAAAAATACCGAGCCTGTGGCTCAGTAGCAGACCTCATCCAAGCCACAGTGAATCACAAAGCCGGTCAGGTAGGGCAGGCCTCGTGGGATGCCTGTTTCCCGCGCCGTGATGCGGCCTATCTTCCAGTCCATCCATTTGGCGATGGCTTGGGCGACAGCAGCGTTGATCGAAAGGCCTGCGGCCAGTCCGTCTCGGACCGAATCGGCGAAGTGCCTGCCTTGCTTGCTGTCCAGGAATGCCCGGACCGATTCAAGAGGTTCGCCTGTGACCTCGGCGATTTGTTGCATGGCTACGGGCCAGGCCACGCAGGCGTGACCGCCCATCGTTCCCCAAAAGCCCCAGGCCTCGTTTTGTGTTGTCGGTGTGTTGTTGATGTGCATGGACTTTCCTTGTTGAGATGCCTCTATGAACGCTCTACTTGGGGGCGAAGTAAAGCGATTCATAAAATTTTTTGATCAGTCGCTTGTTCCCAACAGATCAGCCCAGCCGCGCCACATAGCGACCATAGTCCGATCCAGATGGGTCGATAAAAAGGTAAGGGCGACCGGGCGCGTGCACTTCGACACACAGCCTGCCATCACCGTAATAGCCACCTTTGCCCTTGAGCCAGTCGCGAGACTTGAGCAGGTTCTTAGCGAAGTTGTCGAACTCTGCAGGATCCATCTCCCGGGTCTCAGTGATGTAGACGTTGCAGTCCTCGCTGCCCGCGATTTCGCTCATGATTGCGGGCTTTCGACCAAAGGGCAGTCGGATGCCCAGTGCTTCAACTTCCATGTCTTTGCCATCGAAGTGGATGGTCATGGGTTTGCGTTCGATCGTGATGGTCATGGTATTCATGTGAGCCTTAAACGGTTGGGTTGATGATGCGGTAGACGCGGTCTGTGCCAATCTGCTTTTCTGAGGTGATCTCCAGGCCCAGCTTCTTCTTCAGCGCGCCTGCCATTGCGCCGCGCACCGTGTGCACTTGCCAGCCTGTGGCTTCGGTCATCTGGGGCAGCGTGGCACCTTCGGGGCGTTTGAGCAGTTCAATCAATACCGCCTGCTTGGTGCCTTCGCGTGTTGCTGGCTTGGGCTGAGGCGTGACGCCAATCGCTTGCATACCCTCAGCTGTGACCTGAAACGCACCAGGGCTGTGATTGCTGCTCTCGATCAACTTTGCATTGAGCAATGCGTTGATCACCTTGGCCAGTGCGCCGCCTCTGAGGTTGGCCGGAAAGTTGGTCAGTTGTTTGTCGGGATGCATGGCAGCGGCTTGGAGCAAGCTGCGCTGGGTGTCTGTGAGTTTCATGAATTGACTTTCGATGCTTGTAATTTTTTTGCTTCTGCAAATCCTGCGGCGTAGGCAGCGGCCAGCGCGCACTTGACGCCCCAGACCGCGACTTCATGAAAGTCCAGTCGGTCCCTGTGCTGGGTCTCCAGCGTTTCGATGTACAGGTGCTCGTTGGCAATCTGTTCGAACAGTTTGTCCAGGGGTGGTTTTGATTTCATTGGCTTCTCCTTGTGGTTGATTCGATGTGGAGCATTGACGCTCTGAATCAAGATGAAGCCAAGTCAATTTTTCAAGCTGTCGCTTATTCCTTGAAAGCCGATTGAGATGCCGCGAAGTGCGCCAACTCCATGCCGATACCCGGGTTGCGCGCAGGTGCTGAACGTGCCCGGCTACTGCAGCAATCACCAGCCCCAAGTACACCGTGAGTACGGGCGTGCGCGGCGTGGGTTTGACACCGAACTGGGCTTCTATCAATCGGCCAGGTGGCGCAACACACGTGCAGCGGTGCTACGGGATAACCCGCTTTGCTGCAGTTGCCAGGCCAAGGGCGTGCTCCAGCCCGCCAAGGTTGTCGATCACATCGTTCCGGTGAAGCTTGGCGGTGAGCGCTTTGAGCGAGCGAACCTGCAGAGCCTGTGCGTGCCCTGTCACAACGCCAAGACCGCCTCAGAGACGGCATCCCTGCGCAACCAGGCCCCGTCCTGAGGGGGTAGGGGGTCTGAATCTCTACAGACTGGCGCCCGAGATGCGTGGGCTTGCGCAAATTTTTGTGCGTGCAAATTGAACAAGGGGGGGTATCCCCTTTCCCAAAGACTCTGCGCAGCAAAGGCCGTGCATCAGATGAACATCAAACCAAGCGGGTGATTTATGGGCGGACGCAAGCCACTGCCGACTCAAGTCAAGCAGATCAAGGGGACCTTGCAGCCTTGCCGGACCAACTACCACGAGCCCATCCCAGAGGGCTTGCTGGTCGAGCCTCCGGACTACATGCCTGAAGGTGCCAAGGCTGCCTGGCGCTACGCGCTTGAATGTGCACCGCCCACCCTGATTCGCAAGCTGGACATGTCCGTGCTGGAAATCTGGGCCTGCGCGGCAGACCTGTACCGACAGGCCCAGGCGGGTATCGGCAAAACGGGGCTCTTGGTGAAGGCGCCCCACAGCGGTGTGCCCATGCAGTCGCCGTATCTGGCCATTGCTAACAAGCAGGCCCAGATCATGACCAAAGCTGCGATCGAGATGGGGTTCACTCCAGCATCTCGCTCGCGCATCTCCATTCCAAACGAGCGACCGGGCGAAGAGCTCGATCTCTGGGAGGACATTGTTGGGTAGAACCGATGAGCACATACGCTGCGAGCGCCAAACAATATGCACAGCGCGTCGTATCGGGAGAGATCCTGACCTGCGAGTGGGTACAGAAGGCCTGCAAGCGTCAACTTGATGACCTGATCCGCTTCAAACGAAAGAGCAGCATCTACCAGTTCAACCCGGAGCTGCTTGACCGGTGCGGCAGGCCTTACAGACCAGCCGACAACTTGTGCGCTTTCATTGAGCGCCTGCCTCACGTCAAAGGGCCTCTGGCCAGCCGGATGATTGTTCTGGAGCCATGGCAGGTGTTCATCCTGTCCACGGTATTCGGATGGGTCAAATCGGATGGCAAGCGCCGTTTCAGGCGGTCGTACATCGAGGTGCCAAGGGGCAATGCCAAGTCCACGCTGTCATCGGCGGTGGGTCTGTACATGCTCGCGGCCGACCGAGAGGGCGGCGCCGAGGTGTACTCGCTGGCCACCACCCGCGATCAGGCCCGCATCGTCTTTGGCGATGCTCAGACCATGGCGCGCCTGAGCCCGGGATTTCGGAACCGGTTTGCGGTGAACGTCGGGGCGCACAACATGCATGTGCTTCAGACGGGCTCCAAGTTCGAAGCGCTCTCGGCTGAGGGCTCGACGCTGGACGGCCTGAACATCCACTTCGGATGCATTGACGAGCTGCACGCCCACAAGACCCGAACGGTCTATGACGTGGTGGAGACCGGTACCGGCAAGCGGGACAACTCGCTGCTGTGGGTGATCACAACGGCTGGCAGCAACCGCTCGGGGATTTGTTATGAGGTCAGGAGCTTTGTCACCAAGCTGCTCAACCGAGTGTTCGAAGACGACTCTCAGTTCGGGATCATTTACGGCCTCGATGAAGGGGACGACTGGACAATTAAGGACTCCCTCATCAAGGCCAACCCCAACTGGGGCATCTCGGTGCGCGAGGAGATCCTGGTGCCCCTGCAGGCCAAGGCCATGCAGTTGCCCAGCGCGGTCAACAACTTCAAGACCAAGCACCTCAACGAATGGGTGAGCGCGGACAAGGCCTGGATGGACATGCGGGCCTGGGACGCGGGCACCAACCCGGAGTTGGAGCTGGACCAGTTCCTGGGCCAGCCCTGTTGGGTGGGCCTGGACCTGGCCAGCAAGACGGACATTGCGGCGCTGGTCATGGTGTTTCAGCACCCTGACACACCCGACGCATATGCCGTGTTTGGCAAGTACTACCTGCCAGAGGACACGGTCCAGGCTGCGGGCAACAGCCAGTACGAGGGCTGGGCCCATACCGGACGCCTGTCGGTGACGCCGGGCAACGTGATCGATTTCAGCTGGATCGAGGCTGATCTGCTGGACATCGCATCCCGGTTTTCGGTGGAGGCCGTGGCTTTCGATCCGTTTCAGGCCACACAGCTGTCCACCCGGATGCTCTCCGAGGGCCTGCCCATGATCGAAGTGCGTCCCACGGTGCTGAATTTCAGCGAACCGATGAAGACGCTTGAAGCCCTGGTCCTGCAAAAGAAGCTCGTCCATGACGGCGACCCGGTATTGGCCTGGATGGCCAGCAACGTGGTGGCCCACACGGACGTCAAAGACAACATTTACCCGCGCAAGGAGCGAGCAGAAAACAAGATCGACGGCATCGTGGCACTGATCATGGCCCTCTCACGGGCGATAAAACCGGGGGACTCGGTGGTGCTGGGATCCGACTACGAGCTGATGCTGCTCTAACGAGACGGCAGGCGCGTTTTCTGACACTACCGATGGGAATCTTCAACCTCTTTGACCGATTCAAAGCTTCCACAAGTGATCGCTCCCCATGGGGCGATTTCTTTTTTGAGCCTGTATCGGTGCGCAGTGTCTCGGGCATGCGCGTCTCGGCCGATTCGGCCATTCGCCTGGCCGCCGTCTATGCCTGCGTGCGCATCTTGTCTGAGACCATGGCCTCGCTGCCACTGGTGGTCTACCGTGCTCGGGCAGATGGCGGCAAGGACAGGGTGACGGACCACTGGCTCTACCGGTTGCTGGGCAAGAAGCCCAATCGGTACCAGAACCCGTTCGAGTGGCGCGAGATGCTGCAGGGGCACCTGGCCCTGCGTGGCAATGCCTTCTGCCAAATTCTGGCCAACGGCCGGGGCGAGATCACCGAGCTGATTCCCATCCATCCGGACCGGGTGCGAATGGAACTGCTCACTGAAGGTGACTACCGATATCGGATCCAGAACCAGCCGGGTCACGAGCTGGTCCTGCCTCGTGGCGAGGTTTGGCACCTGCGGGGCCTGTCCTCAGACGGTCTTCTGGGTCTGAGTCCCATCGAACTTTCCCGTGAGAGCCTGGGCATGGCATTGGCCGCGCAGGACTATGGCGCCCGGTTCTTTAACAACGATGCCAAACCCACGGGCGGCTGGATCGAGTTCCCGGGGAACTTCAAGGACGCCGAGGCCAAGCGGGTGTTCAGGGAGTCATACCAGGCCGCCCAATCCGGAGCAAACCGGGGCAAGGTGCTGGTGCTGGAAAACGGCATGAAGTTCCATGAAGTGGGTGTGACCAACAAGGACGCCCAGTTTCTGGAGCTGCGCAAGTTCCAAATAACAGATATTGCCCGATTGTTCCGTGTGCCACCGCACATGATTGCCGATTTAGATCGGGCGACATTCTCGAACATCGAGCAGCAAAGCCTGGAGTTCGTCATGCACACCATGACGCCCTGGGCTGAGCGCTGGGAGGCTTCGATCGAAGCGGACCTGATGCTCGATGGCGATGAGCTGGAAATCGAATTCGACTTCGCCAACCTGATGCGCGGGGATGCTGCCAGCCGATCCGCCTACTACCAAAGCGGCATCCAAAACGGTTGGCTCACCCGCAACGAGGCCCGCATCGCCGAGAACCTCAACCCGATCAAAGGGCTCGATCAACCGCTCAGGCCGCTGAACATGGTTGAAGAAGAGGACGCCGAGGAGCAGGAGCCGCAAGACGAAGGGGAAGACCCGGCAGACGCAGCCGACGCAGACATGCAGGTCGAGCCAGATCAGGAGATGAGCCAGCGGTTGCGCAAGCTCATTGAAGCCAACGCCCAGCGCCTGGCCAGGCGCATCAGCAAGAAGGGCCGCCTGGACGCTCAGGAAATCGCCCTGATCGCCCAAGCCTTGGGCTTGCAAGAGCCCGAGGTGCGCGCCTGGGCGCTATCTCACCCCTCTACTGATGAACCAGTGCTGCTCAAAGCGCTGATCCAACTTGGAAACTCCACATGAACAAACACCTTCTTGTCTCTGAATTTCTGACTACCCCGTGGGCGCTCATGCCCGAGCGTTTGCAGGCCATGACTGCCGTACTCACTCGCTGGTCCTCGGATGAGCCGCCAAGCGACGAAACCCTGTTTCAGGTGAATACGGACCGGGTTCTGCGCGACACGCGCAAACAGTTCGCTGCAGCCAGTGCGGGTTCTGGCATCGCAGTCCTGCCTCTGTATGGGGTGGTCACGCAGCGCGGCAATATGGTCGATGACATCTCGGGGCCGGGTAGCACGAGCACCCAGAAATTCACAAGCGCATTGCGCCAAGTCCTGGCGGATGACACTGTGGGCCAGATCCTGATCGACATCGATAGCCCCGGCGGTAGCGTCTACGGCGTGGCCGAGCTGGCCACCGAGATCGTCAAGGCCCGTGCCCAAAAGCCCGTGGTGGCCGTGGCCAACAGTCTGGCCGCCTCGGCCGCCTATTGGATCGGTTGCTCGGCCGGTGAGTTCTATGTCACCCCGGGTGGCGAGGTGGGCTCAATCGGTGTCTGGCAGGCCCACTTTGATTACTCGAAGGCGCTGGAAGAGGAGGGGGTCAAACCCACCCTGATTTCGGCAGGCAAGTTCAAGGTCGAGGGCAACCCGTATGTGCCGCTGGATCCTGAGGCGCAGGCCTTCATGCAGTCCCGCGTGGACGACTACTACAACGCCTTCATCAAAGCCGTGGCCAAGGGCCGAGGCGTCTCGGTCGCCGATGTGCGTGACGGCATGGGCGAGGGGCGGGTGCTGGGTGCCGATGCGGCGCTTGCTGCCAAGATGGTGGACGGCATTGCCACCTTCGACGATGTGCTGGCCAAGATGCAGAAGACCGCCGTCTCTCAAAAGCCACCGGGCGCTTCCCGGCTTGGCCAGGCACGTGCAGCTCTTGCACTGATCTGATTCTTTTTCCCAAATTCAGCAGTCCTCCGTTGAGGGCTGCCGATCACCTGCGACCCGTTGGTCGCGCCTCAAACCGCCGCCCTGTGCTTGCTGCCTGGGCGGTTTTTTCATTTCTGGAGCAACACCAATGAGTAAGCAATTGCGCGAGCTTCAAGCTCGCAAAGCCACCCTGGTCAAGGACGCCCGTGCCCTGACTGATATCGCTGCCGCTGAGGAGCGCGACATGACCGATGAAGAGCTGGCCGCCTTCAACGCCCTCAAGGCCAAGATCGAGGCGGCATCGGCTGCCATTGACCGCGAGGCTGCCCTGATCGCTGAAGAAGCGCACATGGTCAATGTGGCCAACGTAGCCCACTCGGCGCATTCGACCATTTCCCATGGCCAGAAGGCCACGGTGATTTCTGTCACCGACAACCTCGAAGCTGACCCCAAGCATGGCTTCAAGAGCGTGGGTGACTTCCTCAAGACCGTGCGTCAGGCGCAAAACCCCGGTAGTTCGATCGATGAGCGCCTGCTGATCGGCTCTGGCCGCAATGCCGTGGCCCCTGCCTCCTTTGGCAACGAAGGCTCGGCGCAGGATGGCGGCTTTCTTGTGCCCCCGCAGTTCGCGCAGGAAATCTTCCAGCTCTCGCTGGGCGAGGACTCACTGCTGCCGATGACCGACAACGTCGAGATCACGGGCAACACCATGGCCTTCCCCAAGGACGAGACCACGCCCTGGGGCACCAACGGCATCCGAGCCTACTGGCAAGGCGAGGCCGCATCGGCCGTGGGTCCCAAGCCTGTCCTGGGTCTGTCGACTCTGCGCCTCAAAAAGCTCATGGCCCTGGTGCCGGTGACTGATGAGCTGCTGGACGACACCAATGCGCTGTCCACCTACCTGCCCGACAAGATCGCCACCTCCATTCGCTGGAAGACCAACGAGTCGATCCTTTTTGGCTCGGGCACGGGCCTGCCTGTGGGTTGCATGACCAATGCCACCACGGTGACGGTGGCCAAGGAGTCGGGCCAGACCACGCAGACCCTGCTGGCTCAAAACCTGGCCAAAATGATCTCGCGCCTGCCGCCAGGCTCGTTTGGCAAGGCCGTGTGGATCGTCAACAACGATGTGCTGCCTGCGCTCTTCACCCTGACGCTGGGCAACTACCCGATCTACCTGCCCACGGGCATGAACCCGGGTGGCATCCAGGTCTCGCCCTACGGCATGCTGCTTGGCCGCCCAGTCTTCGTCTCGCAACACGCCAACACCTTCTCTTCTGCGGGTGACGTGCTGCTGGCCGATCTGTCGTACTACCAGACCATCACCAAGGCCGGTGGCATGCAAACGGCCACCTCCATGCACTTGTACTTCGATGCGGACCTCACGGCTTTCCGCACCACGTTCCGCATGGACGGCCAATCCAAGATCGCAGCGCCGATCTCCCCCGCCAAGGGCAGCACGACCATGTCGCCCTTTGTCCAACTGGGCGCACGCTGATCGTCGCCAATCACTGAAGGAGAACTCTGATGTTTCCCAATGCAAAAGGCAGCGAACTGTTCTCGGTTCTGGCCACCATCGACCCCGCCAGCCAGGCTGTGGGCACTGTCACCACCGGCTGGATTTCGGCGGGCAACCACCACAGTCTGCTGGCGCTTGTGCAAAGCGGCGTCCTGGGCACGGGGGCCACGCTGGATGCGAAGCTGCAGCAGGCCACCGACGCTTCGGGCACGGGTGCCAAGGACGTGACGGGCAAAGCCATCACCCAGATCGTCAAGGCCACAGGTGACAACAAGCAGACCCTGATCAACCTGCGCCCCGACGATCTGGACGTCACCAACGGCTACGCCTATGTGCGCCTGTCGCTGACGGTGGCTGTTGCGGCCAGCCTCACGGCGGCGCAATTGCTGGGCTTTAACCCCCGCTTTGCGCCGGGGGATGCCAGCAACCAGGCTGCGGTCGCGCAGGTGGTCTGAGCCTGAGGGTGGAGCAATCACATGCCCATGCAGTTGATGACTCCGCCCGCAGGGGAGCCCATCTCGCTTGCCGAGGCCAAGCTCCACCTGCGGGTGGACTTCGATGACGACGACAGCCTGATACAGGTCCTGATCTCGGCGGCACGCCAGGCGGCCGAGACCATCACAAACCGGCAACTCGTCACCGCGCGCTGGCGGATGGTGCTCGACAGCTTTCCCGGACCCAGCCTGATGGGGGTGCCCGCAGGGCAGACCTTCACGCTGCCCGGGCATGCCGTTTTGCTGCCCAAGTCGCCCGTGGCGTCGGTGGTGGAAATCCGCTATCTCGACATGGCGAACGCTTGGCAGGTCATGCCAGCGGCGAACTACACCGTCGACAGCGCCTGCGAGCCTGCCCGCATCACGCCCGTGTTCGGACAGATCTGGCCAATTGCCCTGCCTCAGATCGGGGCTGTGAGCGTGATCTTTGATGCAGGGTATGGCAATGCTTCGGCAGTGCCCGAAGGCATCAAGACCTGGATCAAGCTGCGCGTGGGCTCTCTGTATGTACACCGCGAGGAGGTGGCATCGATGACGCGAGGGCGTATTGACCCCTTGCCCTTCATTGATGGCCTGCTCGATCCCTACAAGGTACCCTTGATATGAGGTCTCTATGAACCCGATCGGAGCTGGAACGCTAGCTCGCCGCATCAAGATCCAGCGCCCCAGCACGGTCAAAGACAGCCTGGGCGCACCTAGCCGTACATGGATTGATGTGGCCACCGTGTGGGCCGATATCCAGCCCCTGTCCGGCCGTGAAGCCGTGATCGCCAGCCGCATCTCGGCCGAACTCACGCACCAGATCACGGTGCGCTACCAAGGCATCTTTGACAACCCACAACAGGTGGCCCAGTACCGGGTGCTCTACAGGTCCCGGATTTTCAACATCCATTCGGCCCTGAACGAGGACGAGAAACGCGTCCTGGTAGTTCTGCTTGCCAGCGAGGGTCTGGACGATGGCTAAACACGAACGCTTCAAGGTCGAGGGCTTAGCTGAATTGGCCAAAGCCCTGCGGGAGTTGCCCGACAAGGTGGCCAAGAACGGCCTGCGCGTCTCGGTCTATGCCGGAGCCAAAGTCATCCGCGATGAAGCGCGCATGCGCGCGCCCAAGGCAGTCGAGGTCCTGGGGCCAAACCAGCCGCCGCCCGGAACGCTCAAGCGCTCGGTGATCATGAAACAGATCCCTGAACTCTCCAGCCTCACGCGCCAGACCTTCTTCGTGACGGTGCGCCACGGCAAGAAGTTCCGCAAGCAGGGCAAGAAGGGCAACCTGTCTCAGGACGCCTGGTACTGGCGTTTCGTGGAGTTTGGCACTCGCAAGATGAGAGCGCGGCCATTCCTGCGGCCAGCCCTGGAAGCCAAGCGGCGCGAAGCGGTGCAGGCCATGAAGGACCGGCTGAGTGAGCGCATTGAGCAGGAAGCCAAGAACCTCTACAGGAAATAGCCATGCAGGACTTCTTTGATGCCA
>SXGQ01617575.1_pt1 | contig 14028 bp, 22 predicted proteins | sample 3178371 | NCBI WGS metagenome assembly SXGQ01 (sample SAMN11356859, study PRJNA531348) | freshwater metagenome | isolation source: freshwater sample F1-20 | place: China: Fuxian Lake, Yuxi | collected 2017-12-25
GATATCGGTAGCAATTTTCATTATCTTTGTGACTACACCGTTTTCATCAAAAATTGGGTTATAAGTTGCTTGAAGGTAAATGATATTACCATCTGCCTTTATTCTTTCAAACTCTCCCTGATAAAACTTTCCTTGTGATAGTTTTTTCCAAAACTCTTTATATTCATCTGTTTTTACATGTTCTGATGAAACAAAGATACTATGGTGTTTTCCAACAACCAATTCATGGTCTTCCTCTTTATATCCCATCGTCTGTAAAAAAATGGAGTTGACCCCCAAAATAAAACCTTTGAGGTCAAAGTAAATTATGGCGTTACTTTTATTAATTGCCTCAATCCTACTCAATAGTTCTTCTTTGGATAGGTTTTTCATGTCTATTTAATTTTACCAAGTTCTTGAAGAACTGAAATTTTTGATGCTAATGAGGCGGATGTACTATCTGATTTACGAAGTTGGTCGATAAGCACTGTGACCTTACCTTCCAAAGCTTCTATTTTATTATCTTGCTTACTAACGATTTCTTTGTTTGATAGTTTAATATCTACATACAAATAACCAATCGATATTAATACGATGAACAATAAACCCTTAACAGGGTCTTTCGAAAATTCTTTGAAAGATATTGGTGGTTTTACCGCGGAAACTGCTGTGTCAACAGCACTTTTTCTTGTCGCCATTTTTTTATTTTTATTAAGTTTGGTATCTTGGTATTAATAAATATAATTTAATCATTAAAAACAATATTTATAAATAAAACTTCATGTCATTACTGAATGAAATAGAAAGGATAAAATCCGTTATGGGAGTTCAGGAACAAGAAATTCCTGAAGGTCCTAGAATGAATAGAAATTTAAGGTCTGTAGTGGAAACTTTACAATTTTTGAAACTTTATGGGAATAAAATAGAAAAAATGCTCATGGACATTTCCGAATTCGCAACCACTCAAATTATAGATTTCGAAATGATGAGTAGAGGTTTGAGAAAGGTTCTACTTAAAAAAGGAGACAAGAAAAAAAATGTAGAAGATTATTTAGGTAAGATTTTAACATCACTCAAATACAGAGAAAGAAGTGGTTACGGCACTGAACCCGAAAGTGAAGATTACGAATTTGAAATAGAAGAACCATCGTTGATACCTAAAAAGGTTTATAAAAAAGAACTTTATGAACTTCAGGTTGAATTACTTAAACTTCAAGAGTGGTTGAGAAAAACTGAAAAAACAGTCATAATAGTTTTCGAAGGTAGAGACTCGGCAGGTAAAGGTTCAACGATTAAAAAATTTACAGAAAACATAAATCCAAGATATTACAATATTGTTGCTCTCGGTGTACCAACATCAGAGGACAAAAAAGATTGGTGGAACAGATACAGAAAACAAATAAGACCTGGAGTGATTAACTTATTTGATAGAAGTTGGTATAATAGAGGTTTAATTGAGCCGGTTATGGGATACGGAAGTTCAGAAGAATATCAAGATTTTATGGAAAATGTTGAAGATTTCGAAAATGACCTTGTAAAAGATGGAGATTATCTTTTCAAGCTATGGTTCTCAATTGACAAGGATACTCAAAAGAGAAGATTTGACATTAGACAAAAGTCTCCGTTAAAATATTGGAAATATTCCCCGAACGATGCCAAAATGCAAGACCTTTGGGATAGATTTACAGAGTTCAAAGAAAAATTATTCGACAAAACTTCTTCAGTCAATAATCCGTGGGTTGTAATAGATTCTCAGGACAAAAGAATTTCAGGCTTGAATGCAATACGTTACGTTCTTCAAAACATCCCTTATGAGGGAAAAAATAGTAAAGTTTTAGATGTAGAGTATCCCGAAGTCTTAGCGGTTCTCAAACCCTAAAATCATCGACATTATCTTTGATTTGATTAGATGACAACATAATCCATATATCAAAGACAAAAAATACTAAAATATATTCTATTTCCGATAATTGGTGATTCACTTTATCAATGTGTTGAAAATAAAACCATTGAAGAATTTTGAATACACAGTATAATTTTATTGCAATGAGAATAATTCCAGATAAACTTTTCATAGTATTTATAGTAAACCCGAATTATGAATAATTTACGTGAAATAATCAAGGAGGCGTTAGAGGAACAATTGGATAAATCTTTGATTTTGAAAAAAGAAACTATTGTTACAGAGGCTTTGCAATACCATATCGACAATGGATTGAATTTGACAAATAACATATTCAGAGTTTATTCTCAAGGTTATTTTGATTTAGTAAATGAGGTTAGAGAACTTTGGGAGGAGGGTTCGATAGAATTGAACGAAGAGGATACTTTGATGGTTGAGTCTGACTTAGGTAAAAAGGTGAAAGTAAATGGTGAGATTGTTTATTTAGATGCTCCATTCATGTTAGATGAGGAAACAATAAATGAAACTGAACACAGAGGAAAAAATGTTAAATTAAATAAACCATTCAGAACACCAGGTGGGCCTAAAAAGTTTGCGGTTTACGTAAAATCACCAGGTGGTAACGTTAAAAAAGTTACTTTCGGTGACCCAAATCTAAGAGTTAGAAATAGAAATAAAGGTGCCGCAAAATCTTTCAGGGCTCGTCATAAGTGTGACCAAAAGAAAGATAGAACAACCGCAGGATATTGGTCTTGTAACGTAGGAAGATATGCTAAACAACTTGGTTTGGCATCCAAAAATGCTTGGTAATGGAAATTGAAAAACTTAAAAACTATTTAGTTCATTACTTGGATTCTGTTGTCACTCCAAGGTTCAAAGAAGGAGAAAATAAAGATAACATAGAATCATTTCAGGTAATTGACATTTTGAAAGGAAGTTATCAACCTCCAATAGTTCATGTTTTTTTGTACTCAATACCGGCTACTAACTATCCGTCCAAAACCACGAAGTCTCAATTCAGACAGGTTGAAAAAGACGTGTCAGATTTTATAAAAATGTTCGGAATTACAAACCCTGTAAAGGTCCACATGAATAAAACACCCACTATCCCAAAAGGGAAAACTCGGGCGGAAGAAATCTAATTATGGAATTTCCTTTTCAACAACAAAACATCGAAGGTAAAATAATCAGAACTTTTTTTCCAGATGCGGAAGAGGAGGAGCTCAAGTGGCATCAGGACTTGAAAGATAGAAAAGTTACAATAATTGAAGACGGTGGGTGGCAATTTCAAATGGAAGATTCCTTGCCAAGCAAATTGTCAGTTGCCGAACAAATTTATATTCCAAAATTTGTTTGGCACAGAGTTATAAAAGGTTCAGGCAAATTAGTAGTGAAAATAGAAGAATAAACCCACCTTTCGGTGAGTTTTGATTTAGGCAATGTCAGGTTGTTCGTAAATTGGTGGAACAGTTGTTGTCGGTTCCTCTACAAATAGTTGGCTAATAGGAATAACCTGTCCCCTATCAATAGGATATGGCTCAACCAAATGTTTTTCATGTATATCTAAACATTCAGAATGAACTTGTTCTTGGAGTTCGGCAGAACACAAATTTTTATTGGTGTCTTTAGAGGAGAATATTTTTTTACAAAGAGGGAACATATAATCATCGATTTCCAAATCTAAAAAATCAACTCTATGGTCAGTTTGGCTCCAAAACGATATACCTTCTTCATCATCCAAAGCTTTGAAACCTGCAAATTTATTTCCTGTTTGTTTGTTGATGAAATACACTAAGACGCCTCTTCTCCAATATCTTTCAAAATATTGCTTTTCTGTTTTGGACGTTGTACACCACTTGGTGCTTGCTCCGTACTTTGAAGACGAAGCAAATGATAGTGGTCTTACACAAATCCATTTTTCATCTTCATATTCTTTGTGAACTTCGTTTTCAAGAGCTTTATTAAGTTCCTTTATAGAAGCTAAGGAAATAGCTTTTCTCATATCTTCCAGTCCTGAATAAGAAGTAATGTCTTTATTTTCTAATAAATTTTTTTCAGAAAGCTCGATGAATTCTTTAGAAACCACAAAATTTTCTTCATAGAAAATGGAACTTAATTCACAAATAGCAATAAGTTCTTTCAAGACAATATTTTGTAAGTCAATCCCTCGGGACTCGAGGTGCCCCTGATATCTCTCAAGAGTTTCTTGAAGTTCCTTTCTACTTCTACCGTGTTTGAATTTTTCAGAAAAAATTTTACATAGTAATGGAAGATACTTGTAACTATCAGTTGGGTCCATACGTCTCAGAATATCAATTATTGATACGTCGAGTTCAGGATATTGTTTTTTAAGTTCAGTCAATCTAGACATCAGTTACTTTTTGTTGCGGAAGCGGTTGGATTCGAACCAACGGACCTGTTAAGGTCTCTAGTTTTCAAGACTAGCGCGATAGACCAACTCTGCCACACTTCCTTTGTTAGTAATACAAAAAATACTATATTTGCTTTATGAAAACAACACTAATAGCGATTTTATTATTTTTTTCTGTGAGAAGTTTTTCACAGACAACTGACATTCTTTATATACCCGACCAAAAATCCTTACTTCTCACATACAAGGGGTGGAGCCCTTTAGGATTTTATATGGGAGGTTATTTTATTACAAACTTTCCACAACCGTACATTTATACTACTCCAATTTCTATTATCAATAGAGCCGGAATTAATTTGAATTATGAAAACAAGGTCTCTGTTATGGGTGGTTTTTTTATTGAGTCATTCCAAGATAGTTTATCACTTAAACCTGATATTTGGATAAAGATTAATCCACTTAGAACTTTACTGAAAACCGATAGAGGGTTTGATTTTTCAATAGGAGTTAACTACATGAATGAGTTTCGATATGCAGTTGGACTGTCAATACCAATTCGTGGTATTTATTGATTATGGTTGAATTCCTACCCTTACTAAAAAAAACTTTCGTTGGAAAAACAATCCCACACAACGGATATCTGTATGAGTTCAGAAATGTTGAGATTGATGATGCGGTCTTTTTAATTACGGTAAACGCTATCACACCCGTAAAAGACGGAGGTTTTCTTTTACCGAAAATATACGATGATATAGGTGAAATTGTTGATAATATTTTTTCTTACATCGGAAAAAAATTCACAATCTCTGTACAAGTTTATGTTAATGGGATGGATGTTAATTCGAGTTTACTACCTTTCAATTGGGCTGCTGAGGTTTTCGACTTAGCAAACAAAGAATACAATTTATCCACCTTGACTTTGAACAACAAAAAATTTCTTGTGACAGTTAATTTTTCTCCACTCAACAATTTCAAAAAATCCGTTTATTACGATGACGGAGTTGGATTCATAGTGTTGATAGACGTAGTGTCTCTTGTTTTGGATGGACAAGAAGTTCAACCAGATTTAAGTACAGACCTCAACGAGTCTATTTTCGTTTCGTACCTGTCAGAAAGATTGGACCAATCACAATTTGAAAATGCAATGTATTACGTATTGGAACCTAGTTTCCAATTCAAAGACAGTGACAATTTTTACTATAATGCCTACTATAGAATTAAATCTTACAAGGGTAAAAAGGTGGAAGACATTGGTGTTACTGCGGATAGAGACTCATTCCTAAACCTTCTTGAACCTCTTTGACATTGATTTAATTACTTCGTGAAGAACTTCGGAACCTACCAAAATTACCCCCGAAGCAATTAATCTTGAAACTATGTTCCCTGCGGCTGTGTTTATTGACTCGGTTTTCAGGACAACATCGTAAATGTCTGTTATGATGGGAATTATAAAGGAATAACTAACAATGTCTGAAAAACTCCTAACGGAAGTATCAAGTGATTGTATAAATCCCATAAATGCTTTCCTCAACTCAAACCCCTTACCCAAAATTGTTTCGAATTCATTTTGAAGACCTTCTTCCTTGATTTTTATTAATATCTTTTTTATTGCAGATTTATTATCAAAGTAGAGAATTGCCACAACACCCAACAGAAGGAGAGCTTTCTGATTTTCATCCAAACCAAAATTACCCTTCTCTATAAAGTTGTTGAGTGGCATTACTAATCCACCAAACGAGGTACCCCAAGTCAAAAGTAGTTTAAGATTCAAATCATACTTTCTTTTGACCCTATTTACAATGTCATGAGAAAAGGCATTAATGATTTTCATATTATCCTTAAAAGACTCCTTAAGACCCTCGGATAGTATTACTTTCAGTTGATTTTCAGAAATTAAAAAATTCATCTCTAATAAATACTTTGTATATTTATTTAGTATGAGTGAGGGATTAAATCCAAAGTTACAAGAAGGAGATGAGGTAATTTGTTATCACATGGATGGTGAAATGAATGTTCCCCCTGGAACTAAGGGCACTGTTGTAAAAATACAAAAAGACCCGATAATTTCAGATGCGGTGATTTATAAAGTAAAATGGGAAAACGGTTCAACTTTACCTTTACTTTCAGATGCAGACACTTGGAAAAAAGTAAAAAAAGAAATCAAAGAACAAACTGGAGACCCACTCTATAATATTTTCAAAAACGACCCCGATGTTTTCAGGAACTTTGATTTACATTTTTTCAGAGATTTTTTAATAAAGTTAAGAGATTCCGGTATTGTAAATATGTTCGGGGCTTACCCTCTCCTCTATGCGGGAAGGGACCATATCAAAAGATACTATGGTGAAGGAAGGGAAGATGACGATACATTCCAAGAGTTGTTGGATTTGGCGGATGAATCTAGAGACAAACTAGTACAGGGAATCTTGAAATATCTTGAAAGTAAAAATGAAGATATTTCGTTTGATGAGCAAGGGATGAATAAAATAAATTCTTATGCAAAAAAATTCGCTAAGGATTTGTTTTTAATCTATGCAAACACGTTTTAATTACTTAAAGGAGCTTTAATTACAGAGTGACTATTGTAATTTTTTAATTCTATATTTTCAATCTTAACTTTATCCCAAGCGACTAAGTGACCATCCCTGAAAGTAAAGTCAAAATTCAAATCAACTTTTGGTAAATCGAATGATGACCTCGATATTTGCTCTTGAGCTTGTTCAAGATGATTTAGATATAGATGTGTGTCACCCAAATTTCCGATAAGATTTTGCGGTACCATATTAACTAACTTCCCCAGCAACATGAGTAGTAATCCATAAGATGCGATGTTGAACGGCAAACCCAAAAATGTATCAACTGAACGTTGATTCCACATTAGTGAAATTGCTCTTTTTGGTGCATAATCTAATGGGTCGATATTCTTAATATATCCAGCTTCTTCATAGGCTTTAACTCTCTCCTCGATTGATAACTCTCTCGTATAAACCTGAAATCCATAATGACATGGTGGTAAAACCATTTGGTCTAACTCACCTACATTCCAAGCTGATACAATCAATCTTCTACTATCGGGATTTGTTTTTAGTTCGTTGATTAGATTTTGGATTTGGTCTATTGGGTTTCTTTCCCAACTCCCCCATTCAGTTCCAATACCATTTTCAACCTTTCCTTTTTTTATCGTTAAAACTTTTGGGATGTCCAAATTTCTCCATTGCTTTCCATAGATTGGCCCTAATTCACCCCACTTCTTTGCAAACTTATCATCGGTTTTGATTTTGTTGATGAACTCTTCTTTTGATAGTGCATGACTTTTAATCTGATTACCTACAATATCCATACTTTCTTGAAATTCGGATAAGTCATTAGGTAGTATTAAATTATTGGTATATGTTTCTATCTTGCTTATGTAATTCTTATAAGCATCACCATCCCAAATATGACAACCATTATCAACTAAGTACTTAATATTAGTATCACCTCTTAAGAACCAAAGCAACTCAGTCACCATTGTTTTCCAAGCCATTTTTTTATTTGTAAGCAAAGGAAAACCATCCTTCATGTTGTGTCTTATGGTATACCCGAAAACTGACTTTGTACCGGTGCCTGTTCTGTCTTTTTTTTCAACACCGTATTCTATGATATCTTGAAGAAGTTGTTGATATTGTTTATCTAAATTATTCATGATTTTTCTTTTTAAAAAAACCTGAGTGTAGTTTGGCGTTATCTAAACTCAATTTTATTGCTTCTACCCTTTCCATCTTCGGATTTCTATCCATTAGATTTTTACAAGAATCTAATACATATTCTCTCAACTTAAGTTGCTCCGCTTCATACAAGAGTTCGTGAATGTAATCTTCGTTTGTCATTAGTTTGTAGGATTTTGATTTTTCCACTCATTTATTATGTATTGAATATTATCAGAAAGGTAATCCATTTTGGATAGCCAATCTAAAACTTCCTCATGACCCTCCCTTTTTCCCATTTCGAAACAAGTCTCCATCGCTTCAATTGTACCTGTTTGGTCTAAGAAAATTGAAGACAAATTGTGTTCTGCGAGAAGTTTAAAATAATTTGGTTTCATTTTGAAATTATCATGTTGGTGTTGGCAATTGGAAATCGGGCAACGGGATATCTGGATTTAGCACCATCTTCATTCTCAATTTCTTCCATTACTTCATAGTAGTTATCATCTTTTTTTACAGTTGGAACATTAGCGAATTGATACATTATTTCGGAGCCCTCCATTTTTCCCGCATAAAGTTTTGCTGTTTTGGTCGTTGTGTTGAATACAAGTGTTTGCATAGAATATATGTTTGTTTTTTGATTTTAAAATGAAACAAGTGGAACTATTATTAGGGCGATAAGTAAATTACCAAGATACTATCGGGAACGCTAATCCCACTTGTAATTCAAATTTATGAAATTATTTGATATGAGTAAAATATTTATCTAAAAATATTATCATGCAAATTTGGAGCACATCAAGAATTAGCCAAGAAGAGAAAGAGAATATCTTATCTAAACACAGAGAGGTTTACAACGGATATCAAACAATGCAACCTAAAGTAAACAATACACAACCTTTATACGTTCAAGATTTTGCCAAAGACAAAGAAGGTATTATGATGAAAAATGATGGTACTATTACACCTTACACAAATTACAGAATCAATGAATCTCATGCAATGGACACATGTGAACAGTGTGGTGGAAACTTAACAGAAAAGGAGTGTATGAAATGCGGTTGGAAAATAGAACGAGATTTACAAGAATTGAGCTCAGATGAATTGAGCAAGGGAAAAAAGTACAAATTTAAATCCCCAACTTTTGATGACGAAGTAGAATTTGATACCGACATTGAGGACAAATTCGGAGGAAAAAAAATGTATAAATTCAAAGGAAAAAAGGCTCATCATTTGATGGGAGACAAAGATGTCGAAAGTTTTGTATCCTCGGAGGTAGACGAAGAAAAATATCCAACAGGAAAATTGGACGATATCTACGATGAAGAAGATTTAAATATGAGTGATGATTTCGATTACGTTGAGGGTGGTGGAAATGACTACGGTACTTTTGAAAAAATGCATCACATGAAATCAATAAAAAATGAAGCCACCGCAACTTCAAACGCACCACTATCCTACGGAAAACATTATAACGAAATTGATGAACCATATGACTTTAGGTCGAACGGTCCTGTGGGAGATGGTGGAACTTTGAGACAAAAGTCACTTGATGAAGTGGGCTACACTGGGGGCGGAAATGCTCCTGATTTTGATGTGGATTTTGAGTCTCCAGGGTATGATTTTGTATCCAACGGACCAAAAGAAGACACTTTTACAGTCCCTGCGGACGACATAGATTTAGATGAAAAAGATGTAAAAAAACCATACGATTTCGTATCAGATGGTCCTGAAACAGGAGATGTTTATCCTGTTTTTGAAGAAATGAAATCTGCTTGGGCGGAAGACCATATTAAAGAGTTGCCAGATATGGGAATCGAAAATATAAAAAATGATGAATTAGACGAGGTCGACATTTCTGGTGCACAGGCTTCACAAGATTCGGCTGAGAAACCTTATGCGTTTGTGAGTACTGGTCCAGGTAAAGCTGGTCCCTATCAAACCCACAGTTGGGGTGGAGAACAACTAAGTACAAGTTTAGATGAACAACCTGAGGATGAGGATGTTTATCGTGAGAAAGATTTAGACTTTGGTGAGTTGGATTTGGATTTGGTAAAATTTAATCCTGAAGACAAATCATGGGAAGAAATTACCGCACACACAGGTGATGATGAGTTTTCACATTTGGGAGAAAATTTCGAAAGACAACAAGAAAAAATCTTGGAGATGTTTGTTAGAATAGAGAAATTCAATTGATAATTCCTTTAATTTCCATTTTAACTTGGGACCACTTGAAAGTCTTTATGTTTTCAATTTCAAATCTTTCATAGTAAGAAACAAAATCTAAATTTTGATTGTTCATCAAATTCATTCCATGTAGTTTTTTTATAATTTGATTATAAAAATAGGAATGAAAAAAATCCCCTTCCGTATCATATAATTCATGGGGGGGGATGAAAATATTGAGGTTATAGATTCGGCCCAAAATCGTTTTTTCAGGAATTGAAAAATCTTGGGTATAATTGAAATTGAAAACTCTATCATATTCGTTTACCCAAAAATCCTCTATCTTTTTCTGTTTATGATTTATAACAACCAATGTTTTGAGCCCGATGTCCTCCAAAAAAAGTTGTTGAGGTAGAAAGTTTGATTTGAAATGCAAAAGTCCTTCATAGTCGGTCAAATATTTTTTTTTGTCTTGATTGAAAGTGTCTGGATGAATATTGGTTCTCAGGGTTTTTGTTAATTCAGTATCAGTTTCGGGAAAAAAATTGAAATTGAACCCGTTGTCTACAACATGCATGGTGTCTGAAATTATTCTTTTTTTCGATGTGGTTAGTTTTTTCAGAATTTGATGGTTATTGATGACTTGGGCAAAATTTAGGCAGTAGGACCCTAAGTGTTTATTGATACAATGAATTTTTGTGTTGTAAACGAGGTCAACCATTCTCAGAATTACTGGTTCAAACTTGAGATGCTCTGACACAGAGTCAAAATCCGAATAGTTTGGTAATTCAGTTAATTTGGAAAAACAAATCAAATCTTCAAAAAAAACCTCTAATGTTTTTAAGGTTGGTAAAATAAGTTTCAAGTCATAGTTTTCAATAAAAGATTTAGAGGAATCTTCATCAAGAAAAATTATTTTATCAATCCACGGTGAAGAATCCGCATATACTTTTTGATTTATTTTTTCGTCCGAAGTTTTAATGATTAAAATTTTATGAACATAGTCATACACATTTGAAATTCTGTGTTTGATAAGATGAAAATCACCATCCACAATCAATACATCAACTATTTTATTTTTTTTGACTCGAGGGTTCATTAATATTGAATTTGACTTTTTTTCGGTCTATTATTAAGATAACAAAAAATTACAAAATGTCATTATCAAGATATTTTCTCGACGACCAACGTGGACAGACAAATCACATGAATTATTATTATTTTACTGATGCCTTCACAAAGGAGGAGCTAGTTGAAATAAGAAGAATTGGAGATTCAACACCCAAACAATCTGGAACTACGGTGTCGGACGACTCAGAACACGTTTCAGAATATAGAAAGAGTGAAATTGCTTGGTTAGGAGATGATAATGAAACAAGATGGCTCTATGAAAAAATGGCAAGCCTTTGTAAAACCGCTAACCAACAAATGTGGAACTTCGATATTTGGGGATATCAAGACGGATTTCAATACACTGTATACTACGGAGACGGTGGACATTACGATTGGCATGCTGACTTGGGACCAAATATTTCGAATAGAAAAATATCTTGTGTTTTACAATTGTCTGACCCTGAAGAGTATGATGGGGGAGACCTACAAATAAACCCAGGTGGAAATATTTTAACCGTTCCAAAACAGTTAGGACTTGTGTGTTTTTTTCCTTCATTCTTACTTCATAGAGTGACCCCACTTAATTCGGGTGTAAGAAAGTCTTTGGTTAATTGGTTCTGTGGTGCAAATTTCAGATAAGTTATGGCTGAAAGGAAAATTGTTAATGTTTCAGATTTTCACACAATTGCTAGAAACAACGAGTATTATATTTGGCATTTTCTCCAAAAAAACCAAACAAAAAACGCTTTATCACTTTTTTCTTATTTTGATGATGTGGCAACTGATAAAGATTCAGTACAAATTCACACGTTGAAGTATATCATCGATGAAATACCAATTCCCTATTTTGAATCTTTCACTGAGGATAGTTTAGATTTTTTAATGGGGTTAGGTTATGATGTTAATTATCTTTATAAAATTCCTAAAACTCCTTCAGCAAAAGAATTTTATTTTTCTCCTATATTCATGGGTTTCAATGGATTTAAAATTATCGGGTCATCGGCAGAGAAATGTTATTGTCATGAGACATTGATTGAACTCATAATGCAAATGAATCCTAAATTTTTACTCGACAGTAAATTTGATTAACGTTCGGTGTTGAAAAAAAATACCTGAAACAATCTTCCGTCGTACATATTTTTACCAAAATAATCTAAGGATACGTGATAATTGTCTGCTCTGTACATTATCATCCTGTTGTAAACGTTTCCAATTCGGTCAACCATTTCCCATTTTGTATAATCTCTCATTTCGTCTCCAGGTGGTGCAGATTGAACATAACCCGGTTCTTTTCCTCTTTTGTAATCATAATGCATCCAACCAGTTGCTTTATGTCTAAAGATACCTGTCCCTGACGTTAACGGGGCATTAGGTGTGAGATATAAAACAGCAGCCCAATCAGTTGTTGAGTCTGCGTGAATCCAAGACCGGTCCTCGGCTACGGTATATTGAAATGAACCTGTGTAGTTGTTTTCAGGGTCTTCACTACCCCAATATGTGATTTCTCCTGCAAAGGGGTATAAAATGTCTCTTAATCTTTTTTTCAAAGGTTCATTCAAGAAAGAACGTGTTCTTTGACCCGGATAATTTCCGCGTACTTTGAATTCTTGACTAAGTGCGAATTCTCTTACTTGGTCAGGATTTTCATAAAAATCATCTATTGTCAGGGAATTGAATCTCATGGTATAAAATTATAAACAAAAGATAAAAAAAAAATTTGAAACACAAATACAATTTTGATTGTCTTTTGCTAATTTTCATCATATTTGTTAATAAAATAAAAGAGATGGAAATCAAAGAGATAATAACGTATTTTTTAAACACTGACTCAAACATATTGGAGGTGTCTTTTAGAACAATCGAAGACAATGATGAAGTGATGAGATTTGATAGTATCGATTTTTCAGTAACGGAAGATTATGGATTTGAGTTAGTGACTGAAAGTTTTGATTTTTTTGATGATGAGTTTGAAGAAGATGAAGTTGTACAAGAAAAAATAGAATTGGATGAAGAGGAATTGATTATATTTTTGAATGAATATTATACGGTGAACCCTCACTCATTACCAAACGCAGATTTTTATTAAGGGCCAACTCTCGTCCAAACGAAAGTCAAAATTTGTTTTTCTCCGAATTTACCCCTGACCCAACTTCCAGTACTTTGTAATTGAAGACTTTCGATACCATCCTCTTCGATGTGGAAAGTCAAAGTTTTTGAACCAGTCTGATTCTCATAATCGAATTGTAGATACCCATGATTATATGTGTTGTTGTTGAGCACTCTATAAAATATGAAATTTGGTGAATTACCATATTCCCAAATATCACTTCCCGAGGGACTAACACCAATAAGATTCATCCTGAGAGAAGAATAGTCCAAATGAATATAAAACCTGTTGATTACCAAGCTATCAAAAGGTTTTGGTAAGTTTCTATTAATATAAACTGTTCCTGTCCTATACAAAGAATCTGAAGAAATATTTTGGTCAACAGACGTCACATCCAACAATGTCAGTTTGTACTTTCCACTCAATGTTAAGTCTGAAATCGGTAAGACATATCTCTCACATGAGGAAAGTAAAAAGGTGGTTAATATGAACAAAAATTTTTTCATTGAAAAAAAATATTAAAATTATTTTACTTTTCCAAACTAATTATTGGTATGAACTTAGATGTCGATTTTATTATCAATTTCCTAAAAAAACATACTGATACAGGTAAGACTGAAATCGGTGAACAAGAAGCCGGTGGTGGCACTGGTGGTGGAAAAGGAAACAACCCTTCTAAGTGGGCGGACACTGTTGGTGGTCC
>SXGQ01320780.1_pt1 | contig 14023 bp, 15 predicted proteins | sample 3178371 | NCBI WGS metagenome assembly SXGQ01 (sample SAMN11356859, study PRJNA531348) | freshwater metagenome | isolation source: freshwater sample F1-20 | place: China: Fuxian Lake, Yuxi | collected 2017-12-25
AAGAAAAACTTGGACGATGCCACCATCGCCAAATTCCAAAAAGAACTGGGTGCCATGGGTTACAAGTACCAGTTCATTACCTTGGCTGGCATTCACTCCATGTGGTACAGCATGTTTGATTTGGCGCAAGACTATGTGAAGCGCGGCATGACGGCTTATGTCGAGAAAGTGCAAGAACCCGAATTCGCCGCCCGCGAACGCGGCTACACCTTTGTGTCGAACCAGCAGGAGGTCGGCACCGGCTACTTTGACGAAGTCACCACAGCCATTCAGGGCGGCAAATCCAGCGTCACAGCCCTGACCGGCTCAACCGAAGAAGAGCAGGTCCACTAGGCTCCCGGGTTATTTTTAGAGGCACCCACAGCAGCCAACCCGCGCACTGTTCAGTGGGTGACAAATTCATACAGCACTTCTTCGCTCTCAACCATGTCCAAAACAGCGTGCAGGGCGCTGTCGTGTTCAGCGGCCGTCCACAGATCTTCCGGGTCTGTCGCGAACAGGGGCTCGATGGCCAGGTCAAGAAACTGACCGTTGGGCAGTTTTAGGACCGGCGTGTCTTCGGAGGTGTGAACCACTTCCCAGTCGTCTGGCACCCACATCTCCAACTTGATCGTGACCTTGAGTTTTTTCATGAGCTTGTCCTTCTTGCTTAGTCGGTGAGCTTACTATTTTTTCTGGCTTTTGCGGTCGCCGGCCGGGTCAAAGCAGCGGCAGTACGGTAGTGCTCTTAATTTGTTCCATAGAAAACGCTGACGACACGCCTGCCATGTCAGCGAGGCCAATAAGTTTTTTGTAAAACAGGTCGTAGCCCTCGATGCTGGAAGCAGCCACCTTGAGAAGGTAATCAACATCGCCGCTCATGCGATGGAATTCTTGCACCTCGGGCAATGCGCTGACGACCGCTGCAAAGCGGACCAACCACTTTTCGTCGTGCTGGCCAGCACGGATGCTGACAAACACCGTGACCGGCAGACCCACTGCCTGACGATTGACGATGGCCACGCGTCGCTCTATCAAGCCGTCATCTTCCAGTCGCTTGACCCGCTTCCAGCAGGGCGTGCTGGAGAGTCCGATCTGAGCACCGAGTGCCGCTGCGGACAAGGTGGCATCCCGTTGCAAAGCATCCAAAATCTGAATATCCAGTCTGTCTAGCATAATTTTTTATAAAAATAGGTAAATTTAGAATTAAATTCTAATATATCTGGAATTTATACAAACTTTGGAATTTAATCTATGCAGTTTTTTTCTAAACTCATCGTCACTGTTTTCCCCTTGAGTGTTATCCATGTCTTGCTCGATCTATCTTGATTGCAACGCTACCACTGAGGTCTTGCCCGCGGCCATTGGCGCCGCCAGCCAAGTGATGTCGCAGGGCATTGGTAACCCCAGCAGCAGCCATTTGCAGGGCCTGCTTGCCAAGCAGTTGCTGCAAGGCGTACGCGCGCAGGCCGCGGCAGTCATCGGGGCGAATGACGGCCATGTGGTGTTCACCAGCGGTGCGACCGAGGGCATACAGACCGCCGTGCTTTCAGCGCTATGCAACATCCGGGAGCGTCGGGCTGCGGGGCACACCACCGGCTCGTTGTTGGTCTTCGGTGCTACCGAGCACAAGGCCCTACCCGAGGCCATGGCGCATTGGAACCAGCTGCTCGGCCTGGAGTTGTCTCTTCATGCCCTGCCGGTTGACAGCCAAGGCCGGCATGATCTCGCCGCCCTTGCCAAACTGCTGCCAGACACGGCCCTGTTGTGCACCATGGCCGCAAACAATGAAACCGGTGCCATCAGCGACCTCGCTGGCATCGCCGCTTTGCTCGGTAGCGCAGCGCGCCGCCCTTTGTGGCTGGTAGACAGCGTCCAGGCCCTGGGCAAACTCGATGTGCAACTGCAGCGCCACAGCATTGACTATGCGGTTTTTTCTGGCCACAAACTACACGCGCCCAAGGGCATTGGCCTGCTGTATGCACGGCGCGGCGCGCCATTCACACCGCTGGTGGTCGGTGGCGGGCAGGAGGGCGGCCTGCGCAGCGGCACCGAAAACATGCCCGGCATCGCTGCCCTGGGTGCGGTGCTGCAGGCCCTGCAACAGGGCGACAGCTTTGCCAGCCACCCCCAACTTCTGGCCCTGCGCGACCAGCTGGAACATGCGCTGCGCTGCGCTTTCCCACCCATCGTATTCAACACCCCGCTGGCGCACAGCCTGCCCACCACGCTCAATTTTTCGGTGCCGGGCCTCCCCAGCAAACAGGTGCTGGACGTGTTTGACGCCGCCGGCCTGAGGGTAAGCGCGGGCAGCGCCTGCAGTGCTGGCAAGGCTCAGCCCAGCCAGGTGTTGGTGGCGATGGGCCTGCCGGCCTGGCGCTGCGAGTCGGCGGTGCGAATGTCGATCGGCCTGCTCACCACCGAAGCGTTGGTGGCTGCCGCCTGCGAGGCCATTGAGCGCTGCGGCCAGGCCATGGCCGCCCTTAAAGCCGAAACCGAGCCAGAGTGGAACCTCCCTGTCCTTTCAAGTCCGCCAGACGCCATGGCATTGGCCGCCGGCACACTGCATTGGCATGAACTGGACGCTTTTTTGAGCGCCCACCCGGCGGCCCAACTGGTGGACCTGCGTGAAGTGGCCGAGCAGCAGGCAAGCGGCGGACTGCGCCACGGCCATCGGACAGCCGTCAGCGCCCCGGTGAGTGAACTGCCGCGCCACGATGCGTTGTGGTCTGGCGCTGGCGTGGCACCGGTGGTGCTGGTGTGCCGCAGCGGTAACCGTAGCCAGCAAGTGGCGCACTGGCTGCACAGTCAGGGCCACACCACGGTGCGGCACCTTTATGGCGGGTTGGCGTTGAGGCCTTAGGCTGGACAGCTGGTTTTTCATACCAAATCAGCTGTCAACCCAAGTGGCGCATAGCGCTATAGCTATCAGTTAAGTAGCAATTTAAGACTTCATGCTCGATCACTCCGACGCCAAAGTCATGCCAGGGTGCGCCCTTGGGGCGCGGCAATTGCCACGTTGAACGCCATCCAGGTTCATGTGCGTGACGCCTTCGATCACGGCCAGCCACTTGCAGCCGGGCTGCATATCGCGGGAGGGCTCAGTGCGCGTCTGCCAGGAGCCGCCCATGGGTGCGTAGGCCATAACCGCGGTGATTGTTTGGTCTTTCCGCTGCAGCGATATGGCCTCTTGAGCCCGGGCAGTGTCCGCAGCGCGGGCAGCAGCAGGGCCAGGTTCAGGTTAAGGGCGTGGTACTTGGCGACGCTTAGGCGGCAAGTAATTGGTTTGGCATGCTTCCCCGCGGCGCATTTATGTACATCATGGCAATATACAAAAATGATCGTTTTCGGCAAAATTGTTGGGTTCGACTGGGACGATGGCAATGCTCGGAAGAATGAAAAGCATGGTGTATCCATGGCTGAGGCGGAACAGGTTTTTTTTCAATTCGCCCTTGTTGCTGCTGGAGGATGGCAGCCACAGCCGGCTGGAGCCCAGACTTCATGCCCTGGGTAAGTCCGACGAAGAACGACTATTGCACATCACGTTGACCCTACGACGGTCTGGTCAGTTGATTCGCGTTATTTCCGCCAGGGACATGCACTGAAAGGAGCGAGCAGTTTATGAACAAGGCCACTAAATCCATTCCGACATTTGCAAATGAAGCCCAGGAGCGCGCCTATTGGGAATCACATGGTTCCGTCGACCACCTGGATTGGACCAAGGCCAAGACGGCAACGATGCCGAATTTGAAGCCGACCACCAAGACGATTTCACTGCGCCTGCTGCAGCATTTGCTGAACGCCATCAAGATCGCGGCCAATGCGCGCGACGTGCCTTACCAGTCCCTCATCAAGGTGTGGCTGCAGGAAAAGCTGCATAGCCGCTGAACTGGCTATCGCAACCACCACCTGACATGCCCCAACTCACCCCTCAAGTTGCCATCGTCACCGGCGCCCTAGGCGGCATCGGCCGCGCCACGGCGCACCGGCTGCTGCAAGACGGCTGGGCGGTGGCCGACAGCTATGAGCAGGGGGTGGAAACGCCGGAGCAGGCGATGGCCTTCAAGGCCGAAATTGGCGAAGATGGCGAATTTGGTGACCGCATCAGCCTGCACCCCTTGAACCTGGCGCACAGCGTGTCTATCCGTGCGTTTTTTGCCGAAGCGCTGGCCACCTGGGGCCGGCGGGATGCGCTGGCCAACAACGCGGCATCAGCAAGTCCGCGGTGGCCTCCATGACCCGCTATAACGCCGCCGAGCGCAGGGCTTTGTGGCGCGCCTACCCAAGCAAAGGCTAATCGAGCCGCAGGAAATTGCCAAACTGATCGTCTTTTTGCTCGCCCCCCACAGCCGGATGCTGCATGGCGCTGTGCTGGATGCCTCTATGGGGCTGGGCGGACGGCCGGGGTTGATGACTGAACTGGGGCATTTAGCTGGCGCGCGGGGCGAACTGCCGGCAGTCAAATGCATGGACTACTTTCCCCACCCATCCCGCAACCCCACTGCCAGATTAAACACCGCCCGCTGCCCCGGCACATGGTCCACGCGGTCGGCGGTGAAGTAGCCGTGCCGTTCAAACTGAAACTTCTGGTCAGGTTGCGCGCTGGCCAGTGATGGTTCCACCATGGCGGTCACCACTTTCAGGCTGCTGGGGTTCAGGCTCTCAATAAAGTCTTTGCCGCCGGCGTCGGGCTGGGGGTCGGTGAACAGGCGGTCGTACAGGCGCACTTCGGCAGCACTAGCGTTGGCCACGCCCACCCAGGTGATCACGCCTTTCACCTTGACGCTGTCGCTGCCGGAGGTGCCGCTTTTGGTGTCTGGCAGCAGCCGGGCCAGCACTGTGCTTGGATTTCCTGCTTCATCTTTGATAGCGCCGGTGCATTCGATCACGTGGCCGTACTTCAGCCGCACTTTGATGCCCGGGAACAACCTGAAAAAACCCTTGGGCGGCGTTTCTTCATAGTCGCTGCGCTCGATCCACACCTCGTGGCCCATTTTGAAATGGCGCTGACCCAGCTCGGGGTGGTGCGGGTGGACCGGGGCGCTGCAGTCGTCCAAGGTACCGGCGCCCATCACCTCGTCCCAGTTGGTGAGCACCAGTTTGATCGGGTCCAGCACGGCCATGGCGCGCGGGGCGCTGTGGTCCAGGGTTTCGCGCAGGCAGCCTTCTAGGGTGGCGTAGTCAATCCAGCTGTCGCTCTTGGTCACGCCAATGCGCTCGGCAAACAGCTGCAGGCTCTGCGCCGTGTAGCCGCGCCGGCGCAGCCCCACGATGGTTGGCATGCGCGGGGCGTCCCAGCCGCTCACCTTATGATCGTACACCAGCTGGGCCAGCTTGCGCTTACTGGTGATCACAGAGGTGAGGTTGAGCCGGGCAAACTCGTACTGGTGCGGCGGCGGCGCGCACAGCAGGCCGCCCTGGCACAGCTTGTCCAGCAACCAGTCGTAAAACGGGCGCTGGTCTTCAAACTCCAGGGTGCAGATGCTGTGGGTGATTTGCTCCAGCGCGTCTTCGATCGGGTGGGCAAAGGTGTACATCGGGTAGATGCACCAAATGTCTCCGGTGTTGTGGTGGGTGGCACGGCGGATGCGGTAGATGGCCGGGTCGCGCAGGTTGATGTTGGGGTGCGCCATGTCGATCTTGGCGCGCAGCACCATGCTGCCGTCTTCGAGCAGGCCGTCGCGCATTTCGCGAAAGCGGGCCAGGTTCTCGGCCGGCGTGCGGGCGCGAAACGGGCTGTCCACCCCGGGTTTGCCAAAGTCGCCCCGGTTCAAGCGCATTTGCTCAGCGGTTTGCTCGTCCACATAGGCTTGGCCGGTATCGATCAGGTGCTCGGCCGCCCGGTACATGAAGCCAAAGTAGTCGCTGGCCTGGTAGGGCGGCGCGTCGGGGGCGCCGTTCCACTCAAAGCCCAGCCATTTCACCGCGTCGATGATGCTGTTGACGTACTCGGTGTCTTCCTTTTCAGGGTTGGTGTCATCAAAGCGCAGGTGGCACACGCCGCCGTAGTCGCGCGCCAGGCCGAAGTTCAGGCAAATGCTTTTGGCATGACCGATGTGCAGGTAGCCGTTGGGCTCGGGCGGAAAGCGGGTGCGGATCTTGGCCGGGTCGGGCAAACCGGCGGCGTGGTGAGCCGCGTCGCCCGGGCTGCCGCCCCAGCGGCGCTGGGCGTAAGTGCCGGCGGCCAGGTCATGCTCGATGATCTGGCGCAAAAAATTGCTGGTTTTGGCTTCAGTGCTGCTGGCCTTGTCAGGCTTGGATGAACTCATGAGCCGATTTTAGTCGGCCCCCTGTGTGGCGGCCCCGGCATAGTCAGCGCTATTCCAACGCGTCGGCAAAAGCGTTGATGGCGTCGATGTTCGGTGGCAGCACGGTAAAAGGCATGTGCTCACGCGTCAGGCTTTGGCGCAGAGCCCGGTCAATGGCGCGGGCATGCACCTCGTCCTGAAACCGGCCGGTGTGCACGTATTTTTTGTCGCCGCGCTCCACCATCACGTTCACGTTGTTGTGTTGCTTGTACCATGCCAAGATGTGGCCACGCGTTTTGGCGACATCGCAAATGTTGTCCTCATAGTGCTCGTTGTAGTACAGCACTTGCGGCAAAGAGCACTCAGTCACCAGGAATTGAACCTGCCCGTCCAGCAGGTTGATCATCTCGAACTGTCGTTTGGCGATCAGGTACTGGTTCTTCAGGGCTTCAAAGTCTTGCTGCCAGACCAGCGATTTGGCGTAGTCCGGGATGTTTTCCACGCTCTTGTTGCGCAGGTTCAGCCGCAGGATGATGGCCGAGCTGAACAGTGATTTGTCGCAACCTGGGCCGCCAATGATGTTGATCACCTTTGTGGGGTACATCCGCATCTTGTTATCGGGCAAGACGTTGGCGGCGTTGGTGTAGTGCAATGACATGTCTGTGAGCCTAGATTGGTTCTCTTATCGACTGATTATCTGCATCCCTTGAGCCACAAATAGACTGCTTTTGTGCCTCTTATTTCAGGATTCCCTTTTGTCTGAGCATGTCAGACACCAATTCAAGGCGCAGCACCGGACTGTCCAAGGTCATCATGCGGTGTTTTTGGTCAAGTGTCATGGGCAGCAACTCGCACCAGCGGTTGGCGACCCAGCCGCAGTCCTGCAGCAGGTAGGGCACCAGCAGGGGCATTTGATCGGGGTCGAGTTCGCGTGCTTTCAGTGTGTTTATCAGCTTGTTCAGGGCTGTGGAGGCGTCGCGCAGATCATCTGGCACTTCAATGGCAAGGTCCTCAGCCAGCGGTACTGCGCTGGCAAACCATTGGCCGTGCCGGTGCCGGTCAGAGCCGCTGATGCGAAAACGCTGGGTGCCTATGCAGCGAATGACCATCAAGCCCGGTTGCGGGCTTGAAAAATCAGTGATGGTGGCGAGCGTGCCGACCGGGTGAAAAGTTTCTTCGGCAAATCCGTCTCCCCCGGGCTGGCCGGCGTCGGGCCTGCGCACTTCAGAGCCCTTGGTCAGGGTAACCACGCCAAAGGGTGAGCCGCTGCGGTGGCATTTGCCGATCATGTCGAGGTAGCGCACCTCAAAGATCTGTAGGGGCAACAAACCGCCCGGATAGAGCACAGTGCCCAGGGGAAACAGCGGCACAGAAAAATCAGTGAGGTTCTCGGACATGCGGCTTATTTAAATTGGTAGCGCATCATCGCACGAACTGCGGGTTCACATCGCCTTAAATTGACCGGTAAATAGCCTACCTACCGCCAGTCGATCCTTGCGACCACGCAGCGACAGGCTTAGCCGGCCCTGCTCGTCCCGCGACGCCAGCTCGATGGAGCCGCTGTTTACCACGGTGCCGCGGTGAATCTGCCAAAACTGGACGGGGTCTAGCTGCGGCAGCAACTCTTTGAGTGGGGTGCGGATCAGGTACTCGCGGTTGGCGGTCAGCACCCGCACATACTTGTCGGCTGCCTCCAGATACAGCACCTCGGGCAGCGGCACCAGGTGGATCGCATTGCCAACGCTGGCCTGGATGTGCTGCAGCCACGTGGATGCAGGGTTGGCTGCGAAGGGCGGCGAGGATGACATTTCGAGCAGGCCCCGCAACTGGCTCATCGTCGCTTCAAAATCAGTAGCAGCAGAGCGTTTACTGGCAAGGCTTTGCTGGAGTTTTTGTATGGTTTTCTTCAGGCGTTCAGGCTGCACCGGTTTAAGCAGGTAGTCCACCGCCTGCGCCTCAAAGGCCTGCACGGCGTACTGGTCATAAGCGGTCACAAACACCAGTGCCGGGAACGGCTTGGCGCCCAGGGTGACGGTGTCCCAGGCGTCGGCTAGCGCGGCAGCCGCGTCCAGACCGCTCAAACCGGGCATGTGAATATCAAAAAACAACACGTCGGGCCGCAGCGCCAGAGCCTGCGCCAGCGCACTGTGTCCATCGCCTACGCTGGCCAGCAGCTGCAGCTCAGGCCAAAGACAGGCCAATTCTGCTTGTAGGGCAGCGGCGAGCAGCGGCTCGTCCTCCGCGATCAGGGCCATGGGGCGGGGAGGGTGGGCAGGGCTGCTCATTCCAGAGTCATTTTTTTAAGGGAAAGCTGATGCTAACCCTCGTCCCACCTGTGGGTATAGCTGCTATTTCAATAGCGCCCTCGGCGCCGTAGCAGGTGTGCAGGCGTTCACGCACCTGAGTCAGGCCAAAGCCACTGGTCAGTGCCGTGGTGGCTGGCGGCGTAGCGGTATCGCAACCCAGGCCGATGTCTGTCACCGCCAAAAACAGGCGGCTGCCCTGCATTTGCGCATGCACGCGGATGCTGCCGCCTTCAAGCTTGGGCTCCAGGCCATGGCGGATGCTGTTCTCTACCAGCGGCTGAAGCAACAGGGGCGGCACCGGTGCCGCGCGCAGCGCGTCTGGAAGGTCCAGGGTAAAGCTCAGACGCGGCCCCATGCGCACGGCCATCAGCGCCAGGTAGTCGGCCAGCCGATCGAACTCGTCTTGCAAGGGATGCAGGGTGGCGCGGGAGGCGCCCAGCGTGGCGCGCAGGTAGGCAATCAGGTGGTCCAGCATGGTCTGGGCCCGGGCCGGGTCCAGCTCGACCAGTACCCGCAGGTTGGCCAGGGTGTTGAACAGCATGTGCGGGTCCAGCTGGGTTTGCAGCAGCTTGAGCTGCGACTCGGCCGCCTGGCGTTGCGCCGCCTCGGCCTGGGCGCTGGCGCGGGCCGCCTCCTCGCGCGCGCTGGCCAGCCGGGACTGGCTCATAAAGTAATAGGTGCAGCCCGCGCCAATCGCCAAGCTCATCAGCAGCAGACCCGCGCTTTGGCCCAATCTCAAAAAGGACAGGCCACCGCCTGCCGGGTCGCCCAGCAGTGTGTCGGCTACCAGGGTACCGCTGAAGTAGCCCAGCACCACGCCCGCCGGCACGATGCCTACCAGCCGGGGCCAGTGCCGCGGCTCGTCGGGCGCCAGCCACGCCCGACCCAGGTCAATCAAGCCCCAAATGGACAGCCCGATGCGCTGCGAGTAAGCCAAGTTCACGCCCAGGGCATGCAGCCCGATGTCCGGGCCTTTGTGGCCGAGCGTCAGTGCCAGCGCAATCATCGTATTGAGCAAGGCCGACGCCAGCAGCCAGCGCCAGCCCCGCAGCATGCGGGGTGCGGTGGCTGTGATCGTCGACGTGGCGACCGTGGCCTGGCTCAAAGCAGGTTCAGCCACTGGCCCCAGACCAGTTGGCCCAGGTAGCGATTGGGCAGCAAGGTGAATGCACCCGCAATGCCGCAGGCGCCGATGTACAGCCACTGCATGGTTTTCCGGTGACTGGCGATGTCGCCCCGGGCCAAGTAGACAAAAGCCATGACGATATACAACAGCGTGTACGGAATCAGCAAATGGATGGGGGTGTAGCCGGCCAGGTTGGGCAGGCCAAAGTCACGAATGAACAGGGCTGACCCGGCAGCCAGCACCATCAGCGTGACCCAGGCATAGCCAAAGGCGCGGTGCAGCTTGGGCCGCTGCTTGGCGCCCTTGCGTGCCCAAAGGGCCACCGGGCCGAGCGCTACCGCACCAAGGGCGGCGGTCATGTGTACGACGATGAGGGGGGTGAACTGCATGGTCGCAGGGATCGTTGCTGGGATATATGGTATGTCCGAAGCCTGTGCGTCGGCCGCAATGCGCTTGCGACGAACCGCGTTTTTTGCGGCGCCAACAACGGCTGGCCGGCGCAACCAGCAGCCGCCTGTGCCGCAGCTTTACGTGCCCGGCTGCCTTTTCTCAGCGGCCGCGTCTGCGGGCTCCTTAGAATCAGGCGCATGAAAAAGACTTATCCGGTTTTGGCGTTAATTGGCTTGGCCTTGGCCGCTGGTGGTGGCTACTGGTGGTGGATCCAGCGCAACGCCGCCGAGGCGGTGCAGTACCGCACCGCCAAAATTGAACGCGGCAGCCTGCAGGCAACGGTGTCTGCAAGTGGCTCGGTCAACCCAGTTAAACAGGTGTCGGTGGGCACCCAGGTCTCGGGCCAGATCAAGGACCTGTATGCGGATTTCAATTCCGAAGTGAAGGCCGGCCAGCTGATCGCCCGGATTGACCCGGAAACCTTTGAATACCGGGTGCGCTCGGCCCACGCTGATGTAGACGCCGCCAATGCCGCCGTGGTCACAGCGCAGGCGGCCGCCGCGGCCAGTCGGGCCAGCGTGTCGCGGGCGCAGGTGGACCTGCAAGAGGCGCAGCGAGACCTTGAGCGCAAACAAATTTTGATTGAAAAGCAGTTCATTGCGCAAAGTGAGGCGGACCGCGCGCGTGCCCTGGTCAACACCGCGGGCGAGTTGCTCAAGCAGGCGCAAGCTCAGGCCGGCGTGACCGAGGCGCAGATTAAGAGCGCGCAGGCCAATGTGGCGCAACGGCAGGCGGCGCTGGCGCAAACCCGCATCGATCTGGCCCGCACCCGCATCACCTCGCCAGTCGATGGCATTGTGATCAAACGCGCCATTGAGCGTGGCCAAACTGTGGCTGCCAGCCTGCAGTCGCCCGAGCTGTTTGTGATTGCACAAAACCTGTCAGACATGCAGGTGGACGCCAGCATCGACGAAAGCGATGTGGGGCGTATCCGCACCGGCCAGCGCGCCACCTTCACCGTTGACGCCTTCCCCGGCCAAACTTTTAATGGCGAGGTGAACCAGGTGCGCAAGGCCGCGCAAAGTGTGGCCAATGTGGTGACTTATGTGGCGGTGGTGGGATTCTCTAACGCCGGCGGGCGCCTGCTGCCGGGCATGACAGCCAATGTGCGGGTGGTGACCGATGTGCGCGACAGCGTGTTGAAGGTGCCCAATGCTGCTATGCGGGTGCGTATTGCCGGTGTTGAGCCGGCAGCCGCTCCGGCCTCGGCACCAGCCTCGTCGATCAGTGCACCTGCTGCTGGCAGCAGCACGGGCAGCCTGTCGCCCTCACCGGGCACTTGGACCTGGTTCAGCCAGGCGCTGGCGCAGCCAGCACCGGCGGGCGGGCAGGGCGGCGGACCGGGGGGTGGGATGGCTGCAATGCGCGAGCGGCTGGTCACCGAGTTGCAACTCAGTGCCGAGCAGCAAACCCGGCTCGATGCGATTGGTGCCGAACTGCGGCCCCGTTTTATGGCTCTGCGCGAGTTGCCGCAAGAGCAACGCGCTGAGGCGCGCGAGAAGGTCAGCGCTGATATGCGCGCGGCCATCAGCGCGATGTTGTCGACCAGCCAGCGCAGCAAATATCAGCAGCTGCTGGCGCAGGCACAGCCGGGTGGCGCTGCCGCGTCTGCACCACCTGTAGGCCGGCCTGCTGCTCAGGAGGCGACACCGCCAGCAGGCCCAAAAGAGGTAAAAAAAGCGGCCCCTAACAATGCCGCTGCCAAGGCTGATAGCCCCGTCACAGCCAGCAGCCCGCCGGCAGGCTCCGCTGCGTTGCTGCCGACCAATGGCAATCCGATGCTTGAGTTTCGCAACCGCTTGGTTACTGATTTGGCGCTGAGCGCAGCGCAGGCTGAAAAAGTGGATGCGGTTTACGCTGAATCGCGCCCCCGTTTTGCTGCTCTGCGCGACCTGAGTCCGGAAGAACGGCCCAAGGCTCGGGAGCGAATCGGGGCCGACAACCGAGCTCGTATTGCAGAGCTGCTTACACCAGAGCAAAAAATCAAATACGCGGCTCTGGTGGCAAGCATGGCGGGACGGCAAAGTGCAAGGGGCCGCATCTACCTGATGGGTGCTGACGGCAAGCCGGTGGCTTATTCGGTGCGCTTGGGTATTTCAGACGGCAGCAGCACCGAACTGCTGCTTGGCCCCAACGCGCCTGAGGCACTGGTGCTTAAAGAGGGCGCCCTGGTGATTGTTGGAACCCTCAGCACTGGCGCTGCGCCAGGCGGCGCAGCCGCCGGCCCACGCCTGCCGTTTTGATGGGTACTGCCTGATGGATCTCGCGATGCCCCGGCCAGCCGAGCATGCGGCGGCCAATGCTGCGGCGCCGCTGATCAAGGCCCAGGCGCTGACCAAAACCTACACCATGGGGGATCAAACCGTGCATGCGCTGCGCGGCGTATCGCTCGATGTCGTCGAGGGCGATTTTGTGGCCATCATGGGCGCCTCGGGGTCGGGCAAATCGACCCTGATGAATATTCTGGGTTGTCTGGACCTGCCCACTGCAGGCCAATACCAATTGGCCGGGGAGGAGGTACAAGCCATGGCGAAAGACCAGTTGGCCTCTATCCGCAACCGGCGTATCGGCTTTGTGTTCCAGCAGTTCAACCTGCTGCCTCGCACCAGCGCCCTGGAAAACGTGGAGCTGCCCATGCTGTACTCTGGCGTTAGAGCCGCCCAGCGGCGCGAGCGGGCCTTGGCTGCGCTGGCCCGTGTGGGCTTGGCCGAGCGAGCCGCCCACACGCCCTCGGAGCTTTCCGGCGGCCAACAGCAACGGGTCGCGATTGCCCGTGCCTTGGTGAACCGGCCGCAGCTGATCTTGGCAGACGAGCCGACCGGCGCGCTCGATACAGTCACCAGCGACGACATCATGCGCTTGCTCACCGAGCTCAATGCGCAGGGTATGACCGTGGTGATCGTGACCCACGAGGCCGATATAGCCGCTTGGGCCAGGCGCAAGCTGGTGTTCCGGGATGGCTTGATGGTTGAAGACAGTGCACAGGTCGGGGGTGCCCGGGCATGAATGTTTTGGTAACGGTACGTATCGCTCTGCGGGCCCTGGCAGCTAACACGCTGCGCTCGATTCTGACCATGCTGGGCATCATCATCGGCGTTGCGGCAGTGATCACCATGATTGCGGTGGGCAACGGCGCCACAGAGCGGGTGCAGGCCCAAATGAAGGGCCTGGGCTCCAACATCATGCTGGTGATTCCCGGTGGTGTGACCCAGGGCGGCGTGCGCTTGGGCGCACAGACCGGCCAGGGCCTGACCGAAGAAGACGCCTATGCCATTGGCCGCGAGGTGCCCGAGGTGCAGGTGGCTGCACCGAGCTCGCGCACCGGCGCCCAAGTGGTGGCCGGCAACACCAACTGGAGCACCTCGGTGCTGGGCACCACCAATGACTATTTAGAGGCACGCGAATGGCCGCTGTCAGACGGGCGCAGCTTCGATGCCGCAGACCTGCAGGGCTCGGCCAAAGTCGCCATCATCGGGCAGACCGTGGCGCGCGAGCTGTTTGGCGTCGCCGACCCGTTGGACCAGATAATCCGTGTTAAAAAAGTACCGGTCACGATTGTGGGTGTGCTCGTCCGCAAGGGCCAAAACGCCATGGGCCAGGATCAGGACGATGTGGTGATCGTGCCGATCTCCACTTACCGCAACCGGATTCAAGGTGGTGCCAGCGGCAAGCTGCGCCGCATCGGCTCGATCAGCGTCAAAGTGCGCGAAGGCCAGAGCATGAAGCTGGCCGAAGACAACATCAAAGACCTGCTGCGCCAACGCTTCAAGGTGCAGCCCGGTGGCGACGACCCTTTTTCGGTGCGCAACCTGACCGAGATCTTGCAGGCCCAAGAGGCTTCGAGCCGCATCATGACGCTGCTGCTCGCCGCCGTGGCCGGCATCAGCCTGATCATTGGCGGCATCGGCATCATG
>SXGQ01798825.1_pt1 | contig 14022 bp, 17 predicted proteins | sample 3178371 | NCBI WGS metagenome assembly SXGQ01 (sample SAMN11356859, study PRJNA531348) | freshwater metagenome | isolation source: freshwater sample F1-20 | place: China: Fuxian Lake, Yuxi | collected 2017-12-25
ATAACTTACCAACTGGTCCATATCGTTAGCATCGCAGTCAGCAGCAAACTTATCGTGATCAAATCCTTTGTGCATTGATCCTTTACGCCCATAGAGATTATCCTTAATGTCATAAGGAGGATCGAGATACATAAAAGCACCCTTGTTCCCATCCATCAGATAATCATACGAGTAATTAGTTATACGCCAATGAGTTATTATTTCAGAATACGCAGGCAGTTTTTCGATCCCTCGCAGACTGAAGTTGGCATTGGAAGCTTGTGGAGAAAATGATGAGCTCTCTGTGAGACCACTGAAAGAGCACTTATTGACAATATAGAAAGCCACAGCACGATCAAGACTGGGCAAACTTTGGTCATTGATCTTCTCCTTACTTGCGAGGAACAGTTCTTTTGCAGATTCTGGATTATTATGTACTAATTTCAGATCTACTAATTTATCTTTTAGATCAATACCGAAAATCTGGAGTTGTTGCCAGAAGTTCACAAGAGGTTCGTAAAGATCATTCACCCAAATATCTAGGTTAGGATATTTCTTTGTGATATAAATTGCAACACTTCCACCACCCAGAAAAGGTTCGCGGAACTCATCATAGTTGCGAAGATCTGGAAAGTAAGGTCCCATCTTTTCACAAGCACGGGACTTACCACCAGGATAACGAAGAGGTGTCTTAAGAGATTTCATAGTCTGTGGGGTGATACTTTAAATACTCTCTAAAAGTAAGTTTCATTTCTTTTTGGGTCATACCACAATGCTTTGCAGCAGCAGGTAAGGTCATTTTAGCACGAAATAAACCTTCGTTTGCTTCCTTCACATTTTCTGGAGTTGTTTTGACTGGAACTTCTTTGAGAGACTTAAAATCAATTGCTAACAAACTCATTTGAATTCACACTCCACCATCACGACGACCTGTTTTTGGATTAATAGGTGGTTTCCCCCTGTTTGACTTATCATAAGGATTATAATTTGGATCTGGTTTTCTTAAACGTGCATTAAGACCAGTTGTTTTCCAGTTATAACCATTAGCATATCTAGTATCGGTTGGAAGTTTTATTACTCCTTCTTTGACTTCAACTTCTTCAGATTTAAGGAAACTAAACCAAGAAACTTCATTTCCAACAAATTCATATGTATAAAATTTATTACCTTCAATATGAAGTTTTACACCACTTTCATTATAGAATTCTTTTATTTCGTTAGAAGTTACGAATGAAGCAGAGGCATATCTATGCTCATAGTAATATTTTTTCTTTTTCATTTAAACTCACACTCCACCATAATTTCAGTTAAACAAGCAAGCATATTAATTTCTTGGTCTGCTACAAACGCACTCTGATACTGATACTTAGCAAGAACAAGCACAGCAGCAGGAATGCTATTGTTTTCAAGGGTGCTGTAAAGAGCATCGTAAATACGGCGCAACAATACAGTAATATCATTGTCCATATTATCCACCACCCACTTCCGAACTTCAGGGAAGTTCTTTTCTTTAAGATTTTTAAGGAGATCATTTACAGAAACATCAGAAAAAGCAGCTAGAATTCCACTATCAATCTTACCACTTACAGAGTATCGTTGGCATTCGTTTAAGACTCGTCGCCAATCTGGGAAGTGTTTGTTGATGAGTTCTGCAAGGATTTTAGGATCGTATTGTACACGTTCTTCATCCAAGATGTTTTGTAAACGCTTGAAGAAGGATCCTGCCAATGCGGTTTTTTCTTTTCCTTTGATAGAAAAGTCAACGACTGCACATCGGGAGTGGAGGGGTTCAATGATTTTGTTTTTGTAGTTACAGGTGAAGATGAATCTGCAGTTACCAGCAAACTCCTCAATAAACGCCCGTAAGAGGAGTTGTACGTCGTTCCCTGTGTTATCTGCCTCATCAATGATGACGACTTTGTGTTTAGCATCTGACGAAAGCGAAACGGTGGAAGCGAAGTTCTTCGCATTGTTTCGGACAGTATCGAGGAATCTACCCTCGTCGGATCCATTGATGACATAAACATCTACCCCCAATTCATTGCAGAGTGCTTTAGCAACTGTGGTCTTGCCAATACCAGGAGGACCAGCAAGAAGCATATTTGGAATTTCACCTTTATTTAGAAACTCCCGAAACATAGTCTTAGTAGACTCTGGGAGAATACAATCTTCAATGGTTTTGGGTCGATACTTTTCAACCCAGATAAAATCACTGTTCATAATTTAAGTTTTCAATAAATTCAGTTTGTTCAACCAACTCTTTCGGAAGGTGTTCTGTCCAAACATAATCAAGATGGGTACTATCAACTTGAGGTTCAAACATCTCATCAACTTCTACCAAGTATAACAGAGAAGGAGTATGTGTTGCTTTAGCATTTGGAACATCTGGAAAGAAGTAATTAGAAAAAGCGATCAACTTTCTATTATCAAAAGACCTACCAACCTCCCTAGTTTGTACCCGAACTGCAAACTGATCTAGGGTTTCTTTAAACCTCAATCTACCACCAACAACCCAATAAACTCCCCTCAATGGTTCTTCAGCTCTTTTTATGAAAAGATATTTATTTTTACACCTAATCAAAAAATCAATGCAAAAAAGTGGCATTACTTTTATGATTTTACGATATTCATCTTCGGGAATAAAATCACTGTTCATAATCAAATCCAATTAGGTTTACGCTCGGGCATACGAAGGTAGTTATCTTTTACCCAAGGTTTTGAAGCGATGTACCTTTTATAAGCAGTAAAAGTATCAATGCTATCATCAAATTTCCATTCTTCAGGCATTGCCCTAGCAAATGGAGTCACTTCAGTTATCTTTCCTTTGGGGAAAAGATAATAGGCATCTACAAGAGTCTTGTAGCACGAGTGAGTTTTATTATATCGCAATTCATACTCATCACACAAGTTCATCCCCCACTTAATCAACCAATAGGCGTTGTGGATACTATCCATTGCCCATTTGGTACAGGGATGATTACGAAACGCACCTTTTTCAGTTTTGTAGGGAGTACCATCAGTTTTAGGAAGAGTGCCGTAGTTATGACCCCATTTTTCAGATGCCACAATGGAAAGCATTTGGCAACATTCCAAGGGCATCTTGACGATGTGTTTGTCGGGGAGGCATACAGCACTTTCAGCGGGCCAAGGTGACGTTACAAAGATGTTCATCAAAAACAATACTTCTGAAGTACATAATTAACTTTTTCTGGTTTATCTTCCATCCAATAAGCTTCGTGCTCCATTCTAGTGGAAGAAGTAGAAGCACTTACAGAGTTTTTAACATCTTGAAGTTTATGGGCGGGAAGTGGCATGTATTTTACAGGAATACCTAAAGGTTTATACCCATTACACATATGTGCTACATGAACCGCTTCATGATAAACAGTTTCGTTAATATAAAATTCTGAATTGAATCCACTTCTTTTAATATTATTGGTACAAACAATGAATTTTTTTCCAAAGTCTGCATAACCAAAAATATTTTTATTACTCCTACAATGTCCAATATTTTCTCGTACAGAATACTTTGCCCTGTAGACTTGATTTAGGATGTCTTGAGCTTGAGGAGTAAGATAGAGAAGAAATTCCATCAACCAAAAGTGGAATCAGGTTCCAGAGCAATATAATACTTCAGGTTGTACTTGGTATTCGTGAATTGTGACAGAAGTTTAGAAGACACTACAACGTCATAGGCACCAGGGATAATCTTGATGTTTTCTACCTTGAAGTTGAAAGTAAATTCGGAGTCAGTCTCACCAACCACGATGGCATATTCGTTAGAAGTATCATTCTTCTTATCACGAACCACCAGTTTGATAACACCATTCTCACCAACGGCAGAGAGATCAGGAAGTTGATACACTGCTGCTGCCTTGACCAGTTTCTCCAGAGAGGCGCTATCCAGTTGGAAGCATACATCTTCAGAAGGCAGTTGAATTGCCTTATCAGGAGGAGAGATAATCACATTCGGATCAGCATAGAAATACTTCACCCGACGCTTACCTTCTTTGATGCTCAAATAAGACTCTTCAGTAAAGTCAAGGTCAGGATCCTGATGAAGTCCCAGACCATTCAGGAACTGGTTCAGATCGTAAATAGCAAAGTCACGAGGAAACTCTTCATTAATATCTGCTTCAGCAAGAATATTTTTTGCAACAGAAATAGTGCGAAGTTGTGTACCCCTTTTCACAAGAATGGAATTGTTGATGCCTGCGAAGTTCTTGAGAAGGGCAAGGGTATTATCAGAGAGTTTCATAGTTTTGTTTTGGATTTTCATAATCAACGGAATTCAGTAAGACCATTATCTTTACGGGAGTAGTGCCCGTCAAAGTGGAGCAGAAGCATAGCATAGTGAATGACTTTGAGGAGGTCACGCTTATTGCGTCCATCTTTATCACCATAGCGGCTACCATACTTCAGGATGTTTGCCTGACAGAAATGGGCGGCAAGGTCTTTTGCTGCCATCAGATCAATCGTTTGCGTATTTTTGTACGCTTCATTGTGACCACAATAGTGACTACCGTAAGTGCTAGTCACATAGTCCTGAATGTCCTTCAGGATTTTATCTTCATTGTATTTCCAGAGGTGATTCGTAGATTCGCTCATAGTAAGTTTAATTTCATCAATTGAATTAACTGGAAACTTATCCAGATTAAGTGTACTGTCACCACCATCAGATAGGGTGAATTGAAATTGGTCATTTAGATGGTTCAGATTAATGTGGTCTTGTCCTTCACCACCAGGAACTCTAGAACCAACAACATTTGTACCGAAGTTATCGGGATAGGGATACTCGTCCATAATAAAAAAGAGGGAAGGTCATATTTTTACCTTCCCCAATTATATCAGAACGGAGCGCCCTGGTCAACTTGTTCGGTAGGAAGTTGGAAGTCAGCATCCACCTTGTCGTACAGTTCCAGGAAGGACTGCTTGGTTTCATCATCAAAGCGGTTCACACACACTTGGATTGCCTTTGCCTTATCTTGGAAGATACTGTAAGCACGGATAATGTGAACCAGGCGACGGGTGCTGATGATTTCCTCAATACCACCATCATAGAAGGTCTTGCGGATGATGTCTGCCCAGTCCACCAGGCGCTTGCAGAAGTCACGGTCTTCCACACCCAGGTCCAGAGCGATGCCTTCCAGAATCTTCTGTTCGGTAGCAGGAGCAGGATAAGACTGCTCAAAGGTCACAGGGAAGCGTTCCAGGAATGCTTCGTTGAGAACGTTGGTGCCGATGAAGCGACCATCATCAGAACCCTTACCCTTTGTGTTGGCGGTGGCAATGACGTTAAAACCAGCAGCAGGTTTCACAAACTTACCAATTTTTTTCAGGAAAACACCTTTCCCTTCGAGCACGGATTGTAGGCAAAGGATTTTGTTGGAGGCGAGATCAACCTCGTCAAGGAGCAGGACCGCCCCTCGCTCAAGGGCTTCAATGACAGGACCATTGTGCCAAACAGTGGCACCATCAACAAGGCGGAAACCGCCAATAAGGTCATCTTCATCAGTTTCAATCGTAATGTTTACACGAATCAGTTCACGCTTGAGTTGGGCACACGCTTGCTCCACCGAGAACGTTTTACCGTTACCCGACAGACCCGTGATAAACGCAGGGTAAAAGATACGGGACTGAATAATTTTTTTAATATCACCAAAGTTACCAAACTTGACGAAGGTATCATCTTTATCAGGAATGAGGTTTTGTTCCACAGCAGGCAGAGCAGCAGGTGCTTGATATGCTTGCTCCATTTTATTTACAACACTAGGGGTCACTTCAAGATTCCAGCGACCACGAGCAGTCTTATATTGGGAAAGTTTATTCGAAACTGTCTGATAATTGGCACCATTCATCGCACACCAAGCACGAATATCTGCGGCAGTTACAGAGTTGCCATACAGATTTTGAAGGGAAGTACGAATGTAATCAGCAGAGAGAGCCATGATGCAGTTAGGTGGTTCGTTTCAACAAAGTAATTATACAAGAAAAAAGGGGGCAGCGAAGTGCCCCCTGTGACAGTTTAGAAAGTGGTTATGGATTAAGAAGTTTTTCTGCAACGAATTTAATTTCTTCAATAGAAAGGTTTTTTGAATACAGATCAGCCAAAACGGCATAAACTTTAGAGTGATTGACACTTACAGATGAAGATTGTTTATTAGGAACAACTTTAATTTCTTTTGGTTTGGGGGGGCAAATATTAAATTCTCTATCCAAAATTGAGGTATTGGACATTAAATAATGAATTTGTGGAAACTTTTTCTTAAATTGAGTGGCAAGAGTTCCAGCAACCCTAGCAACTTGTGGATGATTTTTTCCATAATCTCCACCAGTTAATTCATCAAGATAAGTAATCATTCCATTTACTGGATATGACATCCAAGTTTCAGTTAGAGTATGCTTTTCAAATAATTCTTGGGCACAGTCCAATCCACCAAAAGTTCTTTTTAGAATAAATTCCCAGAGTTTTAATTTTGCTGGAGTGTTAATGTTTTGCCCTGTTCTAAAATCATTAATCGAATAACTATACATTAAATATTGAAAATAAACGATTGTAGATATTTTAAACTATGCTATGAAGTTTGTCAACCCCTTTAGCAGAGAGAACCATAGAAACTACGCAACAAGTTCCACAAATTCACCCAGAATCTTTTTGTTCATTTTTTTAGACTTCAAACTCTTTACAAATGCAGATTTAATCTGTGCCTTTGAAGCATCTTCTGCAACATCAAACTCCGTATCTTGAGAAAGGGCATTGGCAGAAAGTCCAAAATAAGAGTGATATCCAGACTTTTTAATCGTGAATGCTTTTTCCTTTTTCCACGCAGTCATTACTTTCTCAAAATCAGGTCCGTAATATCCACAATAACGACGGATAAAGTTACCAGCATCACGACCTTCCAAAACACGAATACCAATAAAGTTAATATCAGTAAACTTATCTCGAAGATTGTTGAGAAGAATATCGGTAAAACCATGCCACTCTACATCACAAGAATAGGTGTTCCCAGTTTTACGATCACGGAGAAAAGCATTTGGTCCAATATGAGCAGTGCCCATAAAGGGACCATCTTCCCAGTGACGCTGAACTTCACGATGATACTTGACCATACAAGCTTCACCATCGGTCAAAACAACACACTGAACTTTCTGGAGTTTGTTCTCTTTCTGGAATTTAGGAAGAATTTGATGAAGAGAAATGAATGCCTCATTCAGAGGAGTTCCAGACAGACTCAATCCAGTGGGGGCATTGTACGGACATTGAGACCAACGACCAAATGAGGCAGCAAGACGGAAGATATTTTTCATCTGCTCATCCAAAGTCTTACCATTCACCTTACTGGTAAGCAAGTTCATCATAGAGAACCATTCGCCAACTTGAATAAGACCATCCTTTTTCTCATATGCAAGTTCACGCAGACTTGCCTTACCATTCTCATCATAAGTCACCAGAGGATAATCAGAAGTAAAAGCATAAACCTCAAATGGAATTGCAACTTTCTTACAGAACCAAACAAGGTTGAACAATTGCTTGACCGTATCCAGCATCACATCACACATAGAACCAGACCAGTCCAGAACGAATACCAGACCATGATTCTTACCATCAGCAAGAGTCGTCACCTTGCGGAACAGGTCTTCATTGTACTTGTAGGTGTGCAGTTTGGTGCAGTCCAGAACACCTGTGCGGGCAGTAGAAGCACGAGAGTAGGAATCTGCTGCCTTACGGCACTCAAACTCTTTCACCAAATAGTTGACTTCTTTTTGTGCGGAACGCTTAAACTCATTAAACTGAGTATCAATACTCCCAAAGATAAGTTCTTGAGTATACTCATGACGCTCCAACCATCCACTCCATTCATCCCGACAACGATTGTGGATTTCAGAGTTAGGGACAATGATTTTTTTCAGATCAACTTGGGGAAGTTCCAAATATACATTCTCATAACCATCATTATTTACAAGTTCTTTCAGTGCTTCTTCAAGAGACTCCATTGTCTTGACTTCTGGTTCTTCATCTTTCTCTCCAGCCAGAGGAGCATTGTTATGCTGATTTTCTTGTTCGGCAGTTCCACCATAAGAATCAGTTTCATCAGGTTGCTCCTGATCATTCTCACCTTCCTCTTGATCAGAGAAATCAGAAGCAGGTTGTTGACTAGCACCAGAATCTTGAGATTGAAGATCATCAATTTTAGTCTTGGTTTTTTCTTGCTGCTTTTGTTTGCAATACTTATAGAGTGCTTCTGCAGCAACCAGTACATCAGCAAAGGTTTCAGTATCAGCAATCAGATTAATGATTTCAGTTTCTTCGCCACACTCAATGGGAATATCAGTAAAGTTACCAATCTTGAACCACAGGTTCACGCGGTCGGCAAGATTATAAGTTTCCAATTTATCATCACTAATCTGGAAGAAATCATCATCAGCAAGTTCATTATAACCATTGTAGAAGGTCTTGGAAAGACCAGCATAACGGCGCTTCATCAGTTTCTCAATACGAGCATCCTCCACCACATTCACAAACTGGGGAGGAATCTTGTGATCCTTCAACCAGTCTTCATCAGGAGTATAAAGCGCGTGTCCGACCTCATGCCCTACAAGAAGGTCATACACAGTGTTGCTCGCTTTTTCCCACATAGGCAGAGTCAGAACACGAGTATGAACGTTAAAGCAGGCAGTCTCTACCTTCTTGTGCTCAACCACAAGGTCTTCGGTAGCAAGCAGTTTAGCAAGTTGGGACTTGATTTCGTGGCGGACGGTCATAGGTCTGATGCGTATGAATGTATAATACAAAAGAACCTCCCTTTTTGGGGGAGGTCATGTGCCGCTTTTTAAAGTGGCTCAATCTTGCTTTTGCTTGACGGAGTGCTTGCGGTTTCAGTTTCCGCTTCTGCTCTTTTTTAGAGTGGTGTTGCCAGTTTGGAAGTTTCATTCTCCTTGTGCTTGTGAGGACATCATACGCGAAAAACCCTTGACTTTCTCAAACCTTATGACACTTTCAAATTTGTCATGGAGATCTGCCTTATGAGAAATCACAAAGATATTAGCATCTTTGATGACATAACGGATAATCTTCAAGAACTCATCGGTGCCGAAACCATCAAGTGAGGAATCGAATACCTCATCCATAATCAGCAGATTGGTATTAACGGAGTTTTTGACTCGGGCAACTTCTCTCCAAGTGAAGAGAAGGGCAAGGTCGATTCTCATTTTCTCACCCTCACTGAAGGAACTATAAGAGAAGTCTTCGTGAATGGGTGATTTTACCGTTTCGTTGAATTCTTCATCCAGATGGAAATTAATATAAAAGTCCATCATCTGAAGATAACGATTCACCTGCTGATTTATGAACGGAAGATACTTCTTGATGATCTTCGTCTTTACGCCGTCGTCCTTAAGTAAGGAATATGCAAAATCGTAATAAACGATTTCTTCTTTTTTCTTTGAGAGGTCTTCGAATGTTTTTTGGAGATTGGTTTGAAATTCTTCTAGCTTCTCATGTTCAGTATTTCGGTTTGCAAGGTTTTGGGTAATAGTTTGAATTTCATGTTCAAGATCTCGTATTTGTCTCTGGTTGAGTCCAATCCGAGTATTGTTTTGAGAAATCTCATGATTGAGTTTCGTAATCTCCTTTGAAAGTGCGATAAATTGACGCTCTCTCTCCTGTTCTAATTTTATAGTCTCTTCCAGGTCTTGATAACCTTTCTGGAGTTCCTTTGCTTTATTTTGAGCGTCTGTAATTCTATTTAACCGAAACTCTTCTTCAATAGTTTGTGTGCAGGTGGGGCATACCGTATTCTCGGTAAAAAACTTATGCTCTTTAGTAATAGCAGATACTTTTTGTGAGATTTTACCTTTAAGATTGTTAAGCTTTACTAACTTATCCCCAGCACCAATAACCTCTTCCTGCTCTCTTGTGAATTTAAAAATATCCTCTTCAGTTTGGGCATTCTCAGTCATATAAATGCCAACTTCAACATCTAAATTGGCAATCTTCTCTTTATTGGCATTAATGTTGGCATTACCACGATTTTCAAGTTCTTCAATAAAACTCTGCTGCATCTTCATCTTATCTTTCAGAGTTTCTTTCTTCAACTCAAGAGATTTAACCTGATCTTTTTTCTCACGAATTTTATCTTTGATGAGATTATTCATTGCAGAGAAGATACGAATATCCAAAAGATCTTCAATGACCTCACGACGATGTGCCGTGGTCAGTTGCATAAACGGAACAAAGGTGCTGCTACCCAAGATTACAATCTGGGTGAAAGACTTATAATTTACTTTAAGAATATTTTCTTCAAGAATTCTTTGATTTGCTCTATCATCTGCTTCTTTGTGAAGAGGATTTCCATTTACTTCAATATCAAACACATTTGGTTTGATTCCACGGCGAACAAGATAATCACGATTATTAACAGAAAATTCAATCTCAACCAAACAATCCTTTTCGTTTACAGTATTAACTAATTGTGGTTTATTGATTTTACGAAATGGTTTATTAAACAAAACAAATGTCAAAGCATCCAAAACTGTGGACTTACCTGCCCCATTTGTTCCAATAATCAGATTAGTATGATGTTTTTCAAAATCAATTTCAGTAAACTGGTTTCCAGTCGAAAGAAAATTCTTATATCTAATCTTGTGAAATACTAGCATTTTTAGGAGGAATAACGATATCGTCGGGAGTGATCACAGCATACTTGTAATTATACATCTTACAAGTCTTTATGGCAAGGTCATCGTCAACTTCAACGACTTCCATTTCGGTTTCCTCTTGATCTTCAAGCATTAATGCGTAGCGAGTTGCATCATCCTCATCTTCAAAAAGAAATAAAACTTTATGACCATACTGGTCATGCACTGCATATGCCCCGTCATCTTTTTTATCTTTAAGCGTGAGGAGAAACATTTTACTCTACTTCGCAAGCTTGTCGATAGAGGTCTTGAAATATTCCTTTAATTATATTTTTATCAAACTCAAATTCAGACTCATCAATATAACGATTCAAAATAGTCATCGTGTTTTCGTCTTCATTAACCTCAAAATCTTCACTTTCTTGAATATCAAAGTTTTCTACAATTTTTAGATCTTGAATACCTACAGAATAAAGTTTGTCAATAAACTTCTCAAAGTCTTTTGGTTTTGATTTTTTACGAACAATTACTTTGACAATTTTATTTTCGTATTCGGTTGCATCAAATAACTGATATGGGGTGTCCTCATAATAAATGTTATAAAATAATTTATAAGGATTATTGATTGGAGTGTGAGTGAGGGTTTCCGTATCAAAAATATGAAATCCACGAGTATCATTCACATCTGTCCAATACATTTCATAAGGATTGCCAAGATAGAAGATACGTCCATTGTCAGAACGAGTATGGTAATGACCAGAAAATACTTTTGTGAAGTTTGAAAAAATATTCGAATCCAGTCCATGCTCCTCCATAACCAAGTTGCGATTAACACGGAAGCCTTGAAGTTCCAAATGTCCCATCGCAACCTTTGCTTTGGTCTTCTTGATTTGATTCAGAGTCTCATCATAGTTTTCAGTACAGATCCAAGGCAACATCATAATATCCAAACCACCAACCTTAATTGTTTGTGGAGAACTATAGGTTTTAATATTAGGATATGTCTGAAGAAGAAGACTTGGAGAATTTACATTATTAGTATTTTTGTAATAACAATCATGATTGCCAATAATCATATGAACCTCGTACTTACGCATAGGTTCGAACACAACACGCTTTGCCCACTCCAAACTTTGATAATCGATTGACTTGCGACTATCAAAAGCATCACCCATATGAATGACTGCTTCTACCCCATGTTCTTCAAGAGCAGGGAAGAAAATATTCTTATAAAAAAGTTCAAAATAATCATGAAGATATTTGGAACCCTTCCTTGCACCGTAATGGGTGTCTGTGACAATTGCTACCTTCATCGATTGCTACGATACTGAATGGCGTCTTTAATACTATTATAGTCGGAACTATGCCCAGAAAGCAAGCTATCGTCAACCATCATAACCTCGTCAAAACCAGTGCGTTCAATGATTTTGGTTTTAATATCTAACTGCTTCTTTTCCTTTTGAATTCTTCTCAAAAATGCGTAGTGAATAATTTGAGTAAAATAAGCAAAAGGGTTCTTTGATTTTTCTGGATCAAAATTATGAATATATTGCACACAGTTCTCAATTCCGTCAGAAATCATATCCTCACGGAACATATAATTGACAAAGTTTGGTTTATATGATAAATGAGTTGCAATCTTTAGAAAACACTCTCCCAAGTAATTTGTAATACGCGGTTTAGGAAGACCTGCTTCTTTAGCAGCAGCAACCTTTGTTCGATATACAATCAATGCTTCTAATAATTCCTTATTATTTACATAATGTTCTGTTTTCTTCTTGGGCATAGCATTGGACTCATTATTATAACTTTTGTTTATTATAACACATTTTTCGAGGGCTTGACAACTCATAAAAATGTGTGTAGACTACCTTTGTCTGGTTTGAAGATGAGAATTTAGCTTTCTTTAGTACCTTTAAAGAGATTTTCAAGTTTTTTGCGTGCATCTTCAACCGAAGAAAGATATCCCATTTTTGATGATGGTTTTACTTTACCAGAAGGATTTTGAACTTCAATTGAATCATCATCTTCAATATAGTTGTTGTAAATATTAATTAATTTTTCTTCTTTAGTTTCTGTCATTGTAATAATTTTATCGAGTTTAATCATAAAAAAATCATCACTTGCTATTTCCATCCATGGTTTTACTTTAATATGCATTCCATGTTGATTATGAAAAGCTTTCATAGTAACTGGATTTTGAAGGACAATGACAGGATCTCCATCATTTTCATCTACCATGACTAATGATAGAATCTCTTCACCTGATACTAATTTAATGATTGCGTAAAACTCTTCTCCCATTAGTTCTTTAGCGGTATGTTTACAATATCATAATTAAAGTTTTCTTCATTATAGACTTTGATTCTTTCGATTAAATGATTAAGTGTATAATTTTTTCTTGACTTATAACTGATATCATCGGCAATGTCATATAAAGTTGCTTTTGTTTTGTTATCGCCTTTTCTTAAGACTCTACCGATTGATTGAAGATTTCTGATTCTTGATTTACTAGGTGAAGCAAAGATGACATTGTGTAAATTTTTAATGTTAATGCCAGTAGAAAAAGTTCCATAAGATGCAACGATAATTGCATTATTTTCTTTTTCAGTAATTTCTCGGACTTTTTCTCGATCTTCAGTGTCTACACCACCGTGAACAAAGAACACGTGGCGTTGTTCAACTGTGCTATTATTTATGAGTTCGTATAAAGGTTGTCCGTGACCTTCTACTCTTGAGAAAAGAATCAAAGTATTACCTTTGAGATCTAGGGCAAGGTTGCGGATGAACTTATTGCGTTTTTCGTGATTGATAATATATTGAACTTCATCCTCAAAAGTTTCAAATCTATTTGGTGGGTGTTTCAATAGAAGTATATTGATATCTAACTTGGCAACGTGTCCCTTCTGCATCAGTTCTTCTGTTCTGATGATCTTGTATGAAGGACCGAATAAACCTTCTAGAACCCACTTGTGTGTCTGAGTTCCATCTAGGGTTCCTGTAAATCCGTAACGAAATTTAGCATCTGAAAGTTTTGTCATTATAGATACTAATGACTTTGATTTAAACTGGTGTGCTTCATCTCCAACGACCACATTAAATCTTGAGAAATATTGTCGGGGAAGTTTGTAGATGGACTGCCAGGTTGTAATGATCACCTGTGAGTCTGTTTCTCTCTCCTTTCCAGCGTATATTTTGTGGCAATATGAACCGACATCCCACCCATAATCTGCAAAGTCTTTATACATCTGTTCTACAAGCGATGTCGTCGGAACGACTATCAGAGTATTTTGTCCTTTCTCAACGTAATATCTCACAATCGAATATATCATCAACGACTTTCCAGAAGCAGTTGGAGATATCAACAACTTTCGATTATGTCTTAAAGCGTCGTATACTCCC
>SXGQ01089542.1_pt1 | contig 14021 bp, 18 predicted proteins | sample 3178371 | NCBI WGS metagenome assembly SXGQ01 (sample SAMN11356859, study PRJNA531348) | freshwater metagenome | isolation source: freshwater sample F1-20 | place: China: Fuxian Lake, Yuxi | collected 2017-12-25
GAAACAATTTTCATGTATCCTTTATCACGCAATTCACGTGCCACTGGCCCAAAAATACGGGTACCTCTTGGCTCGTCTGAAGTGTTTAATAATACAACTGCATTGTCATCAAAACGGATATAAGATCCGTCCTTACGACGCAATTTGTTTTTTGTACGTACAATTACTGCTTTAGATACGGTACCTTTTTTAATACCGCCTGCAGGAATTGCATCTTTTACAGTGACAACAATTTTATCACCGATTTTTGCATAGTCTTGCCCACTATTACCTAATACTTTGATACAAAGTACTTCCTTGGCGCCACTATTATCAGCTACATTGAGCCTACTTTCTTGCTGAATCATTTTTTTTAGCTTTTAGCTTTTTTCCTTCCTTTTTCAAGGTTGGGTGAATACTGTTTATTACTGTTTTCGGGTTTTAGTTTATTTCGCTTTTTCAACGACTTCTACTAATCTCCAACGCTTTGTTTTACTTAATGGACGCGTTTCCATGATTTTAACAACATCGCCAATTGCACACTCTTGTTTCTCATCATGCGCATGGAATTTTGTCGTCTTTTTCAAGAACTTTCCATAAATCGGATGCTTTACTTTTCTTTCAACAGCTACAGTGATGGTTTTATCCATTTTGTCGCTAGTAACAACACCAACTCTAATCTTACGTAAATTTCTTTCTACCATTGTTTTCAATTTTTGGTTAGCTTATCTGGTTAATTAGATACCTAACTCTTTTTTCTTTAATTCCGTTTTTAAACGGGCAATGTCTTGACGAAGTCCACGAATACTCATTGGATTCTCTAAAGGAGAAATCGTATGAGCGAACTCTAGTTTTTTAAGTCTTAATTGATCTTCATCGATGCGTGCTTTGATGTCAACGATGCTCAAACTTTTTAAGCTTTTATTAAAATCGTATTTTTTGTTTGCCATAGCAAATGCTTTTTTTTGTTTACGCTTAAATTAATTACAAGTCTCTTCTTGTTACGAATTTAGTTCTGATTGGTAATTTTTGAGCCGCTAAACCCATTGCCTCTTTTGCAACTTCTGGTGTAACACCATCAATTTCAAAAATGATACGACCTGGTTCAACAACTGCTGCCCAAAATTCAGGGTTTCCTTTACCTTTACCCATTCTAACCTCTGCAGGCTTACGAGTAATAATTTTATCTGGGAAAACACGAATCCATACATTTCCTTCTCTTTTCATTGCACGTGTCATGGCTTGACGAGCAGACTCTAATTGTCTGTTGGTTAACCAAATTGGATCTAATGATTTTAATGCAAAAGAACCAAATGCAATAGAAGTTCCACGCTTCGCTACTTCGCGAATGCGGCCTTTCTGCTGTTTTCTATGTTTACTTCTTTTTGGCTGTAACATATTGTTATTGTTAATCTCTTTTTTAAATTAATGTCTTTCTATGAATTATCTTTTTCTTGTAGCTCTACCGCCACCACCTGGACGACGATCAAATCCGCCACGATCTCCACCACGGTCATCACGACGATCGCCACGATCTGCTCTTTCGCCACCTTCTTTACCGCCGATGAAATTTGGATTCAATTCACGCTTTCCTAAAACTTCTCCTTTACAAATCCAAACTTTGATACCAATTTTACCATATACTGTTAATGCAAATACATTCGCATAATCAATATCCATTCTGAAAGTATGTAATGGAACACGACCTTGTTTGATTTCTTCAGAACGCGCAATCTCAGCACCACCGATACGACCACCTACTTTCACTTTAATCCCTTCTGCACCCATTCTTAAAGTAGAAGCGATTGCCATTTTAATAGCACGCTTATAGTTGATACGGTTTTCGATTTGACGCGCAATTGTATCAGCTACAATTGTTGCATCTAATTCTGGACGACGAATTTCTAAGATATTAATTTGAACATCATCCTTTCCAGTTAATTTTTTTAACTCTTCTTTAATGCGATCCACCTCTCCACCGCCTTTACCGATGATGATACCTGGCTTAGAAGTATGAATTGTAATAATTAACTTACCTAATGTGCGTTCGATAACAATACGAGCAATACCGCCCTTATTGATACGTGCCATTAAATATTTACGGATTTTTTGATCTTCGATTAACTTAGTAGCGTAATCTTTTTTATTACCATACCAGTTGCTCTCCCATCCGCGAATGATGCCTAATCTGTTACCTATTGGATTTGCTTTCTGACCCATAATGATGGTTTAGAATATTTAGTTTTTTGAATCTGGTTTCGTATCTACAATCAATGTTACATGGTTGCTGCGCTTTCTAACTCTGTAGCCGCGACCTTGTGGTGCTGGACGCATACGCTTTAACGTACGACCTCCGTCAACAAAAACCGTTTTTACTACTAAGTTGCTATCAGCTGCGCTTTCGCCGCTGTTTTTTTGTTCCCAGTTATTGATTGCACTTTTCAACAACTTAGCCAAAGGAACCGCATTGTGTTGTGGATGGAATTCCAAAATTGCCAATGCTTTTTCCACTTCCATGCCACGTATAACATCTGCGATCAAACGCATCTTGCGCGGGCCGGTGGGATAATTGTTTAGTTTAGCTACTGCTTCCATTTCTTAATGTGTTTATTACTACTTGTTTATTTCTTTGTTCCAGCGTGACCTCTGAAGTTTCTTGTTGGAGAGAATTCACCCAATTTGTGTCCTACCATAAATTCGGTAACATACACAGGGATAAATTTATTTCCGTTATGAACTGCGAAAGTATGTCCAACAAATTCTGGAGAGATCGTGCTACGACGACTCCAAGTTTTGATTACTGCTTTCTTAGTTTTGCCTCCGTTCATACCCTCTACTTTTACTTCAAGGTTATGATCTATATAAGGACCTTTTTTAATCGAACGACCCATAGTTATGAATTAATTTATATAATTAATTATTTTGTCAATTTTTTTCCATCACGACGTTGAATGATCAACTTATCGCTACCTTTTCCTCTTGTTCTAGTTTTTTCTCCTTTAGCATACTTACCAGTTCTGCTTCTTGGATGTCCACCAGACGCTCTACCTTCACCACCACCCATCGGGTGATCTACAGGGTTCATCGCAACACCTCTTACGCGAGGACGAACACCTTTCCAACGATTTCTTCCTGCTTTACCAGCTGTTTCTAAGTTGTGATCGCTATTCGAAACCACACCTACAGTTGCATAACAGTTAATCAACAATTTTCTTAATTCACCAGAAGGCATTTTTAAAACTGCATAGCTTTCTTCCTTGTTCGCTAATTGCGCAGAAGTTCCTGCACTACGAACTAGTTTTCCGCCTTGACCTGGTTGCATTTCAATGTTGTGAATCATTGTACCTAATGGCATAAATTTCATTGGTAATGCATTTCCTACTTCAGGAGCAACATTTTCACCAGAAGAAACTTTAGCACCTACTTGTAAACCTTGTGGCGCAATGATATATCTTTTCTCACCATCAGCATATTGCACTAAAGCAATAAACGGTGTACGATTTGGATCATATTCAATAGAAACAACAGTTGCTTCCATTCCAGTCTTATCTCTTTTGAAATCGATAATACGGTAATGTTGTCTGTGTCCACCACCCATGTAACGCATTGCACGACGACCTTGGAAGTTACGTCCTGCTGTTTTTTTCTGTGGCTCTAATAAACTCTTCTCAGGTTTGTTAGTAGTGATTTCCTCGTAGGCGTTCCCAATTCTCCATCGGGTTCCTGCGGTAATTGGTTTGTACTTTCTTAATGCCATTTTGTTTCTTTTTTCTTTTTAAAGACTTTGCAGTCTTACGAATTTTTCAGCTTCGCGGGCTATAATTAATATTTTAAATACTTGCGTAAAGATCAATGGATTCACCTTCCGCAACGGTAACTAATGCTTTTTTATAACCAGATTTTACACCTGAAATAACACCCGACTTTGTAGAACGAGTTTTATTTTTTCCTGGAACAACCAAAGTGTTAACTTCTAAAACGCTAACGCCATAGAATTTTTCCACTGCAGTTTTAATTTCTAATTTGTTTGCACGACGATTTACTTTGAATGCATATCTTCTCAACTTTTCTTGTTGACCATTTGCTTTCTCTGTTAATATCGGCTTGATTAGTATTTCTGATAATTTCATAATTGTAGTTTTTAAAGTCCTGTAAAGCTTAAGCTACTGCTTCCTCTTCGTTAAAAATTTTAGCAGCACCTTCAGTGATCACTAACACATCTGCATTCATAATGTCATACGTGTTGATGTCAGCTAATAATGAACTTGCTACATTTGGAATGTTACGTGTACTCAAATAAATGTTATCGTTGTATTCAGGTAAAATCACCAAAGTTTTCTTATTCTCTAAACTTAATCCAGCCATGATAGCTGCAATTGCTGAAGTTTTAGGTGCATCTAAGATGATGTCTTCTAAAACTAAAATTGCTTGATCGTTGGCTTTATGAGATAATGCAGAAATTTTTGCAAGATCTTTTACTTTACGATTTAATTTAAAGTCGTAAGAATGTGGTTTTGGTCCAAAGATCGTACCACCACCCTTATATAATGGGTTACGGATATTACCCTTACGAGCACCACCAGTACCTTTTTGCTTATGTAATTTGCGGCTAGCTCCTTGCACTTCTGCACGCGTTTTAACTTTATGCGTTCCTGAACGGCGCGCAGCTAAATATTGTTTAACGGCTAAATAAATAACGTGGTCATTTGGAGTTGCGCCAAATATTTCAGCAGGTAATTCAACCTGTCTGCCCGTTTTTTTGCCTTTTATATTTAATACTTCTAATTGCATGATTGTCGATTAATGTGTGATTACTTTTGGATTAAAACAATTGAACCGTTGTTACCCGGTACAGAACCACTGATTAAAATATAATTTTTCTCTGGGAATAATTTTAACACTTTCAATCCCTTTGTTTTAACGCGATCAGTACCCATACGGCCTGCCATACGCATTCCTTTGAATACTCTTGCTGGGTAAGATGATCCACCAATAGAACCTGGTGCACGAGAACGATCATGTTGACCATGCGTTGCTTCACCCACACCACTAAATCCATGACGCTTTACAACACCTTGGAAACCTTTACCTTTTGTAGTTCCTACCACTTCTACTGCATCGCCTTCAGCAAAAATGTCAATCGTTACTGATTCACCTAATGCTTTTTCGATAGAATAGTTGCGGAATTCTTTTACAAAACGCTTTGGAGCAGTTTGTGCTTTAGCGAAGTGATTTACTTCTGATTTTGTAGAATGTTTTTCTTTTTTGTCGCCCAATGCTAACTGCACGGCGCTGTAACCATCTGTTTCGGTTGTTTTAACCTGAGTCACAGTACAAGGACCAGCTTCGATAATGGTACAAGCAATTTGCTTACCATCTTCACCAAAGATGCTGGTCATACCAATTTTTTTTCCAATAATACCTTTCATCTGTTTTGCGGTTTATGCCCCGCGCTTGGTTCTGAGGACATCCGATGATGATGCTACACTATTATCTTGCGATTTTTAGTAGCTCGGATTCAATCCCTGTTTGCTGCCGACCTTTTCCTTTGTTTCTCAATGAAGAGAGGGGAAGTACCGGAAGTAAACAAACCTCGAAGGGCCTGTTTATATTTTACTTATTCAACCAGCGCTCCTTTCTCGACTACTGCATAATGGGCAGTGATTGGGAGATGGTATTTATAAATACTTATGCTTTGATTTCCACCTCAACACCTGATGGTAAGTCTAACTTACTTAGGGCGTCTACTGTTTTAGAAGAAGAAGTGTAGATATCCAATAAACGCTTGTGCGTTGCTAACTGGAACTGCTCACGACTTTTCTTATTCGCATGCGGTGAACGTAATACAGTAAAAATGCGTTTGTGTGTAGGTAAAGGAATAGGACCTGTTACTACTGCACCAGTACTGCGTACGGTTTTTACGATTTTCTCAGCAGACTTGTCTACCAAGTTGTGATCGTAAGATTGTAATTTTATTCTAATTCTTTGAGACATAGCTATTTTTCCCAAATTATCTTGGGGTTGCAAAGGTAATGGGTTGTGCCGTAACATTCAAGAAATATTGCCCTTTTTTTGAAATATTTTTTAAAAAATATATTGACACTAAAAAAGCCCCAAAAAGGGGCTTTTTTATATTGATTATCAATGATTTAAAGTCTTCGAAAAAACTATTCGTCATCTTTCACCTTGCCTTTGTTCTTCGCCATCACCTCTTCCGCGATATTGTTCGGTGCTGGGTTGTAGTGACTAAACTCCATCGTTGAAGTTGCGCGACCAGAACTTAAGGAACGTAATTGCGTTACATATCCAAACATTTCACTCAAAGGTACTTTTGCTTTGATCACTTGTAAGTTACCACGGCTATCCATACCTTCTAACATGCCACGACGACGGTTTAAGTCACCGGTAACATCTCCCATGTATTGGTCTGGTGTAACTACTTCCACTTTCATGATCGGCTCTAATAAAGTAGGCTTCGCTTTTTTACCTGCATTTCTGAAGGCTGCTTTCGCACACAATTCAAATGACATTGAATCAGAATCCACATCATGGTAACTACCATCTGTGATACGCACTTTCATGTTGTTCACTGGATAACCAGCTAAAACACCTTGTGTCATTGAAGTTTCGAAACCTTTATTAATTGCAGGAATAAATTCTTTTGGAATAGATCCACCGAAAATGTCATTCACAAATTGGAAATGCTTGTCTTTATTTTCAGTTAACCATTCTAGATCTGCTGGTCCAATTTCAAATTCGATATCTGCAAACTTACCACGACCACCTGATTGCTTTTTCAACACTTCACGGTGCTCGATCATTTTACCGAATGACTCTTTATATGCTACCTGCGGATTACCTTGGTTAATTTCTACTTTAAATTCACGACGCATACGATCTACAATAATCTCAAGGTGTAACTCACCCAGTCCAGATAAAATAGTTTGACCAGTATCTTCGTCTGTTTTAACACGTAAAGTAGGATCTTCTTCTACCAACTTAGCAATCGCCATACCCATTTTATCAACGTCTGCTTGCGTCTTAGGCTCAACAGCTACAGAGATAACTGGTTCTGGAATAAACATATTCTCTAATACAATTGGATGGTTCTCATCACACAATGTATCTCCTGTTTTAATTTCTTTAAATCCTACCGCTGCTGCGATATCACCTGCTTCGATAAAATCGATTGGGTTTTGTTTGTTTGCAAACATTTTCATGATACGAGAAATACGCTCGTTCTTTCCACTACGCATATTCTTAACATAAGAACCTGCATCCAAATGACCAGAATAACATCTGAAGAACGCCAAACGTCCAACGAAAGGATCGGTCATAATTTTAAACGCCAATGCAGCAAATGGTTCTTTTGCATTTGGTTTACGGTAAACTTTTTCTCCAGTATCAGGATTTGTTCCTTCTGTATCATCTACATCCACTGGTGAAGGCAAGTAACGACAAACAGCATCTAAAGCAGTTTGTACCCCTTTATTTTTGAATGAAGATCCGCACATCATTGGAACGATACTTAAATCGATACAAGCTTTACGAATGGCTTCATGTACTTCAGCTTCAGAAATAGAATCTGGATTTTCAAAAAACTTCTCCATTAATTTATCATCGTATTCTGCTACGGCTTCAATTAATTGAGCTCTCCAATAATCCACATCTTCTTTCATATCATCGGGAATAGGATTCTCTACATACGTCATACCTTCTGTAGCATCATCCCAAATAATTGCTTTCATTCTGATCAAATCCACCACACCAGTGAAATGATCTTCAGCACCAATTGGTAATTGTAATGGCACGGCTTTCGCACCTAACATTTCTCTTACTTGTGTTACCACCATTAAGAAATCAGCACCTGCACGATCCATTTTATTTACAAATCCAATACGAGGAACTTTATAACGATTCGCTTGACGCCAAACTGTTTCAGATTGTGGCTCAACACCATCCACCGCTGAAAACAATGCAATCAAACCATCCAATACACGCATAGAACGCTCTACCTCTACAGTAAAGTCAACGTGACCTGGAGTATCAATAATATTGAAATAATAATCTTTTGTATTCGCATCTTTTTTTCCTAAGGTAGTCGGAAACTGCCATTGGCAACTTACCGCTGCAGAAGTAATAGTAATACCTCTTTCTTTTTCTTGCTCCATCCAATCCGTTGTTGCAGCACCATCATGTACTTCACCAATTTTGTGAATCATACCAGTGTAACGCAAGATACGTTCTGTGGTAGTTGTTTTACCTGCATCAATGTGCGCAGCAATACCAAAGTTCCTTTGTAATTTTAAATCCGCCATATTAGGGTTGTTTATTTTTAAATTTTCGGAAAAACAGCTTCCAAAAAAGCCTATTTTTCCGAGGCGCAAAGTTAATGATATTAGTAATTGAATGAATCAATCTTGGCATATTTTTCCATAAACTAATTTTCGAAGGCAATTTAGGCCAGAATTTAGCACAGAATCCTAGGTATTGGGCATAAAAAAACCCCAACAAATTGTTGGGGTTTGAATATTATTTGATCGCAGGGATTACACTTTAAAGTGAGAGAAAGCCTTATTGGCTTCAGCCATACGATGTGTATCTTCTTTCTTTTTGAATGCTCCGCCTTCGCCTTTTGTAGCTGCAACGATTTCATTTGCTAATTTGTCAGCCATTGTTTTACCATTACGCTCACGGCTAAAACGAACCAACCACTTCATGCTCAATGAAATTTTACGATCGCCACGAACCTCTGCTGGAATTTGGAAAGTTGCACCACCAATACGACGGCTACGAACTTCAACCGCAGGTGTTACATTCGCAACAGCTCTCTTCCACATTTCATAACCATCTTCGTTTGTGAATTTTGCAACTTTTTCTAAAGCATCATAAAATATTTTATAAGCAGTAGTTTTTTTGCCATCCAACATAATGTTGTTGATGAAACGAGTAACCAATACATCGTTGAAACGAGGATCTGGTGCTAATGAAATTTTTTTAGGTTGTGCTTTACGCATGTCGAAGTATTAATTAGTTTGTTAGTTGTAATTATTTTTTTGCTTTTTCTTTCTTAGTACCATATTTAGAACGAGACTGCTTACGGTCTTTAACACCTGCAGTATCTAAACTACCACGAACAATATGATAACGTACCCCTGGTAAATCCTTAACACGACCACCACGGATTAAAACGATACTATGCTCTTGTAAGTTGTGACCCTCACCTGGTATGTATGCGATAACTTCAATCTTGTTTGTCAAACGCACTTTGGCTACTTTACGTAACGCAGAGTTCGGTTTTTTAGGTGTAGTAGTATACACTCTAGTACAAACGCCACGACGCTGAGGACATGCGTCCAAAGCTCTTGATTTACTTTTAGCCCTGATGATCTCACGGCCTTTTCTCACTAATTGCTGAATGGTAGGCATTTATTATGCTGTTTTGTTCAATTTCGGTTTATAAAAAATTCGGACGGCAAAGGTAATGTTCGTTAACCAAATACCAAAATGTTTATTTGCTAATTTTAAAAAAAGACCCCAAATGGCCTTAAAAGAGGCAAAATTCACCCATGGGTCTTTCAAAATAGGCTGATTTTCAGTTATTTATTTACAATTTAGTCAACCAACCATGGGTATCAGGAATATTTCCCATTCTTACATCATTCAAATGTTTTTTAAGCGCCGGTGCCACTTTTAAAGCTGCAATATCAAAATCCATAACATAATCTTCATGTGCCAATTTTGATATGTAGGAAACCACAGCAGCTGTCCCTACCCCAAATACTTCTTGAAACAACCCTTTTTTATGCGCTTCTATTATTTCTGTAACTGCTAAATTTCTCTCTTCCACTTCATAGCCCATATCTCTCAATAAAATGATAACACTATTGCGCGTTACCCCTTTTAATACAGTACCCCTTTCAACGCTTGGTGTAATTACTTTTCCATCAATCACAAACATTACATTCATCATACCCACTTCCTCTACAAATTTATGTTCAATAGCGTCTGTCCATAAAACTTGATCATACCCTTTTTCTTGCGCTAATGCAACAGGATATAAACTTCCACCATAGTTTCCACCATTCTTCGCAAAACCAACACCACCAGGGGTTGCACGTGTATACTTTTGTTCAATTAAAATTTTCATGGGTGCAGAAAAATAAGGTCCGCTAGGGCCTAAAATAATCATGAACTTATAAGTAAGTGAAGGACGCACCCCTAAAAAAGGATCCGTTGCAATCATGAATGGACGAATATATAAGGACGCTTCTGGTATGTTCGGAATCCAATCTTTTTCTAATGCAACCAATTGTTTCATTCCATCCATAAATAACCAATCCGGAACTTTTGGCATTTGCATTCTTTCTGCAGAAGTATTAAAACGTATAAAATTTTGATCAGGTCTAAAAATGGCTACTTCCCCTTTTTCGTTTTTGAAAGCTTTGATACCTTCAAAAATAGTTTGTCCATAATGAAGTGCCGCTGATGATGGATCCAAGGACAAAGGTTGAAACTTTTTAATGACAGCATTTTTCCAAGCGCCATCACTATATTCCGCCTCCAACATATAATTGGTAAAGTTTTTACCAAAAGAAAAGTTATCGGGATCTAAATGGTTTAAATCTTTTACTGGAATTTCTATAACTGGAATGGATTGCGCGCTCATGTGCTACTTTTTAAGAGAATGAATTACAAAGAAACGAAAAAAACAAAAACTTACAAGTGTTATTTTTCCATTTGCCCCAATTCAATTAATTTTCCAACCGAATGAGCAATGAAAAAACCATCTTACCTAATTCCGTATTAGTTTCTTTATACAAAGATACTTTGGTCCTGCCTGAATTAGCGAAAAAAAAACCAGAATTTATTCCAAATCCTTTGGATGCATCTTTTGCGCAAGCACCTACAATCAAGGTAACCGCAACAGCAGCAGCGTTGGAAACGCAAATGATAACAGGGGATGTAAAAGTAACAACAACAGCGGATCAAATAGAAACTTACAAGGATAATAACCTCATTCCTATCAACGATTTGGGTCAAATCAAATATTTAGGGGAACATTTAAAACAAGTGACCATTATTGTAAAAGATGAATTAGCAGTTTACTTAAATGAAAATGATTTGACTTTGTTGTCGTCCATTTTAAGTGCCTGCAAATTAACTTTAGCAGATATCGCTTTAATTAATGTTGCACAACAAAAATTAAGTTTGCACGAAATACTAAATGTATTACCCTCTAAGTTGGTCATGATATTTGATGTAAGTAGTACCACATTAAAAATAAAACTTCCAACTACTTTGTATAAGTCCATTCAACTAGGTGATACTTATTTATTATTTAGCAACGCCCTATCATTAATGCAAGGGGGTGATCAATCAGCAAAATTAGAAAAAAGTAAATTATGGGCAATCTTAAAACAGCTTTTCCAATTGTAACAAATGACTACTTTAATTTTTGCAACGAATAACGAACATAAGGTTTCGGAGATACAATCCATACTCCCAAAGGATATTAACGTACTAACCCTACTTCAAGCAGGAATCAATATTGATATTCCTGAACCCTATGATACCTTGCAGGAAAATGCAAATACAAAAGCTAAAACAATTTTCGAAATTACCAAACAAAATTGCTTTAGTGAAGATACAGGACTTGAAATTGACGCACTAAATGGTGCCCCTGGTGTACATAGTGCAAGATACGCAGGTGCTGATCGAAATTTTAATGCGAATATTGAAAAGGTATTAACCAATTTAAAAAATTCCGAAAATAGAAAAGCGCAATTTAGAACAGTCATCTGCTTAATATGGGATGAAAAGGAATATTATTTTGAGGGTATTTGTCGTGGTCATATTGGGAAACAAAATTCAGGCACAGCAGGTTTTGGATATGACCCAATTTTTATACCAGATGGTGCAGAAAAAAGTTTTGCTGAAATGACCATGGATGAAAAAAATACTTTTAGTCACCGACAAAAAGCAGTCACCCAACTTTTTTCTTTTTTACAATCCATCAATAAGGTAAATTAATTTCCGTTTTCCAACGGCGGCGTGGATGTATTCCAAATGCGCCAACTTTCCTCCGCTTGTATATGTAACATAGCTAACCCATTTTGCACACTAGCCCCCTGCGCTAATCCTTTTTTCATAAATAAGGTATCGGCAGGGTTGTAAATTAAATCATACAAATGATGTTGTGCGGTGATTGCTTCATAAGGTAAGTTAGGTAGTTCATCTACATTGGGATACATACCTACTGGGCTGGTATTAATGATCAATGTATATTGACTAAGCAGCTCAGTAGTTAATACGTCATAAGAAATGGCATTGATCGACTCTGATGAATCTGCATTTGCATTAGTGCGTGAAACTAATAAATAGTTGATATTTAATTTTTGCAAAACCCATTCCACCGCAACTGCAGCGCCCCCTGTTCCAAGTATTAAAGCATGAGTGTGATGTGGTTGTAGAAATGGTGCTAATGATTTTTCAAAACCAATAACATCTGTATTATACCCATACAATTCATTATTGTATTTTCGAATACAATTACAAGCATTTATTTTTTTAACCACGTTTGAAGCGTGATGCAAAAAAGGAATAACTAATTTCTTATACGGTATGGTAATATTAAGCCCATGTAAATTAGCTTGCTTTACCCAAAGGTCATCAAAATCATCAATAGAAGCAATTGGGAAATTCGTGTACTGCAAACCCTTTTCATTTTCATGTAGGAATTTTTCAGTAAAATAGCCTTGTGAAAAAGAATGCGATAAAGGGTATCCTATTAATCCAAATTGACGCAAGGTTATTTATTTAAATATAAATCAAAAGTATCTCCTCTTAATCCAATACGCATTGCTTCCAAAGGAATGACTTCAGAAGGTGCGATATTTCCTAAATTAACATTACAACCAATCAATTCAAGAAAATATAATTGTTGTGCTTTTTGTGGTGCTTCCCATAATATTTTCTCTGCAGGAATCTTAGTTAATATTTCTTGCACCAATCCTTCACGCACTTCTCCACTGCCCCGATAAATACCCACATTACCAGCTTCTCTTGCTTCCGCAATAACATAAGATGCCCCTGCACTTAATTCAGCGCTCATTAATTCAATCCATTTGTACGGTGGAATAATATGCGCCGCATCCTTACTTCCCACTTCACTAAATACGGTAGCAAACTTTGAAATTTTTTCAATGTATCCACACTTTTCACTATGGGGAATTGTAACGGATCCATCACTAACTTCAATGACATCAATTTTATAATCCTTACACATTGCTATATAATCATCAAATTGATTACGAATTAAAAAAGCTTCAAATAAAGTGCCTCCAAAATAAACTGGTAAATTATGTGACTGATACAATTCAATCTTTTTTCTAAGATTAGGTGTTACAAAGGAAGTACCAAATCCTAATTTTATAATATCCGTATGCGGCAAGGCTACACTTAAAAAATTTTCTGCTTCCCCGCAACTTAATCCCTTATCCATGACCATTGTTAAGCCATGCTTGCGAGGTTGGGTAGTACGTTCTGGGATTTGTGATAAATTAAAATTCATAATTGTATTAATAATATATTTTGGCGCAAAGGTAACTTATTTTAGTTACCCATTTTTTGCTTTCTTATATTTACCGATTAGGTCAGTTACTTTATTGTCTTGGATAATCTCAGGATAAAATTTTAAAAACTTTTTTAACCATTTGGTTGATTTAGACAAAGCCATTTCTAATTGCAATAACCCATCTGCCGATTTTTTCATCATAAACAAAATGGCACTTCGGTAATAAATGAATAAAAACTTTCCCTGGGTGGATATATAGGCCAATTCAGTTTGCTCAAGTGCCACTTGTAATTGTCCACTGGATACCAGACATTTGATTAAATATTCCCACCCTGCAATTTGCTTTGGTTTATTTTTTACCACAGTGCCAAAAAAATGAGCAGCTTCCTTGTGTTGGTCCATATTCATAAAACATTCCCCCATCAAAATGTAATACTCATTAATATGCTTATGTATACGAATGGCA
>SXGQ01486339.1_pt1 | contig 14021 bp, 13 predicted proteins | sample 3178371 | NCBI WGS metagenome assembly SXGQ01 (sample SAMN11356859, study PRJNA531348) | freshwater metagenome | isolation source: freshwater sample F1-20 | place: China: Fuxian Lake, Yuxi | collected 2017-12-25
ATATATAATAAAATTTAATCTATTATTTACTAAATCAAAATCAATCGGAATATTTTGAAAATATTTAACATTAGATAATTTAATATAGTGTTCTATATTAATATTCAATATTTCAGTAGTAATATTATTATTATAACTATAAAATAAATCAGGATTTGTATTATCGAATAAATTTTGATTCTCAATTGGTATATTCAATAAATAAAAAATTAATAGTTTTATATCATATATCGTATTTAATTTATTGAATACGATATTAGATAATTTAAATATAATAACTTCATTTGACTGATCTTTTTTAACTAATCGTTTAATATTATGTTTTTTGATTAATGCTGGATTAATTTCGCCAATATTATTTTTCTTAGTTTCTTTTGGTTTAATTATATCTTCTTCTTTTTTAATTATAATATCATCTAAATTAATATCATCAAAAATATCTCCACCCATTTTAATATTACTATCTATAGAAAATTCATAACTATATGTAGTTTGAAACTTAATTATTTTATTAATATCATATATTGGTTTTTTTAAATTAATTACTATTTTCATGATTCAACTTTTTATAGTATTGAATTCTATATTTATAAATAAAAAAATAATACTAAATTAAATTATAATAGATTATTTTTTTATTTTAGTATAAATTGTTTGAGAATCTTCTGACAATTTTGGAGATAATAATATTTCATTTTTTGTGATAAATTTTTTTTTAAAATTTAAAAATAATAATTTAAAATTAAAAATCATTATACATATATTTTATGTATTTTTTTTTTAACAAAATTAAAAAACTTAAATTGTAGTATATACATCAATAACAGACCTACCTGATGGGTCATTAAATTGAGAATTAGAATGTATATTTAACCATGATAAACCACGTTTAGTCGAACATGCGATTGATTCTGAATTGTGATCAACTGTTAATATAGTATTTAGATTATTATTAAATCGAGTTTCAAATATTTTTCTATATAACATATGTTCTTTACTAATTGGGGTATTTAGAGGAAATATTGTTTTTTTATTATTATATTCAATATCAGTAATTTGTTCTTCAGCATATTGTTTTAATTTATCAATTAAATTATTTTCTGAATTTGAAATTCCATCACTAAATTGTTCTTTTTGACGATATAATATATTATTTGGTAAAAAAGAACCATTATCGAATGCTTTACGTAAAATATATTTTTCAATTGGATATGTTGAATTAATTAATTTATATTCTGGTGATATATTCATTACATAATCTACAAAATCTATATCTAAAAATGGCACTCTTACTTCAATTGTATGAGCTATTCCTGATTTATGCGACCTTAAACAATCATATTTATGTAATTGCAATAATTTATCAGTTAATTCTAATTGCATTTCTTCACTAGAAGGACATTTATGAAAATATAAATATCCACCAAATAATTCATCTGACCCTTCTCCTGATAATAATACTTTAATATCAGTATTTTGTTTTATTTTTTTAACTAATAAATAATTACAAATCGAAGCTCTTACTGTTGTAATATCATATGTTTCTATAGAATATATAATATCTGATAATTCATGTATAACTTCATTAAATGTAAAATTATATGTTTGATGATCGGTCTTTAAATATTTTGCAACTTCGTTTGCATATTTAATATCATTTCCCATATTTAAACCAATTGTAAATGTTTTAATAGAATTTGTTATATATAGTTTTCTCTTTAAAAAATTTGCAATTGCTACAATTAAACTACTATCTAATCCTCCACTTAATAAAAAACCAATGGGTTGATCTGATAATTTAATATGTGAATATACACTTTCTATTAATTTATTTTTTAATTGTTCATAATTAATATTATTATTTGGTATCTTACTTGGATTATTTTGTATATTGATTAACCATTCTGGATTATAATAATTAAAAAATGTAGTATTAATGCATAATTGACCAGGCGGAAATATAAATATATTAAGTGATAAATTAATTAAGCTTTTTAGTTCTGAACTAAAAATAATTCTATTATTATCAATTGCATAATATAATGATGTAATACCAAATGGATCTCTTGCAGCTAATACTAAATTTTTATTTTTATCATATAATACAAATGAAAACATTCCTTTAAGTTTTTTTATAAAAGCAGATCCATATAATAAATATAATGGTATTAATATTTCTGAATCTGAATTTGAAATAAAATTATATGATGGTAAATTTAATTTAACCTCATTATATAATTCATAATAATTATATATTTCTCCATTAATCACAATATAAATTAAATTATTAATAATAGGTTGATTTCCATTTGAAGTTAAATCATTTATTGCTAATCTATTATGATAAAATAATATGTTATTATCTATAAGTAAATATTTATCGACATTGCCTCTATGATTCATTAATTTAGCATTCTTAATATAAATGTCAATAATATATTTATTTTTCTTAAATCCGTTTTTATGATAAACTACAAAAATTCCACACATTATAATTATAATTAATATTTATTTCTTTAAAATTCAATTTATAAAAATAAATAATAATTATTATAATATAGAAAATTATCAATGCATACAATATTATATTGTCTTAGTTATTCATTAGTTATTGCATCTATAATTTATGTAATTATCCAAGTAATTTATTATGTGCAGTATTATTTATATTTTGGACATATATCATATTTTAATTTTAAAATAAATGATAAATCATATGATGTATTACAGAATCATATTAATTATAATGAAGCTGCTGAAATTTTATATAAAATTGATAATAATTTACTAACACTTATTAATAAAATGACTAAAAAATATCATATCAATGATTCTAATATATCGCCTATAAAATATAAGATTATTAAAAATATTATTTATCTTCTACAAAAAAATTATAAATCGCATTCTCTTAAAGAAAATTTTCCATCAGTTGCCGGAAAGGATGTATCGTTTAATGTAAATAAAGGAGATCATATTTCATTATGTTTAAGAAATTTTAAACAACCTAATAATTTTCATGAATTCAATGATATAATGTTTGTAGCTATTCATGAATTAGCACATAGTACTGCATCTTCTTTTCAACATACAGATGAATTTTGGTATAATTTTAGAATATTATTAGAAAATGCAATTGAATTTGGTTTATATGAATTTAGAGATTATCATAAAAATCCAGTAAATTATTGTAGTATGCAAATTACATATACACCATTATTAGATAAAAGTTATATAGATGAAAACTATTTTAAAACTTTAAAGTAAATTTTTTCAAAAAAATAAGATTATTATGCTCCTGCAGGGGTTCGAACCCTGGACCTTCGGCTCATAAGACCGATGCTCTACCTACTGAGCTACAGGAGCATATATAGTTAGTTTTAATACTAACTATATATTAATAATTATCTTATTTTTAATATCAAAAAAAAAATGAATATAAAAATAAGATAATTATATAAGATGATGATATCAGAAAATAAACGCAAAAAATTAAATAATGATTATGAAATTAAATACAAAAATTTAAATAATAATTATATTCAAGACAAACGCAAAACATTAAATAATGATTATGAAATTAAATACAAAAATTTAAATAATAATTATGAATTTAAACGCAAAAAATTAAATAATTATTATTCTCAAGATTATGTTAATAAACATTTTATTATATCTAAAGAATTATGTAATGAAATTAATTCTTATTTATTTGATGAGGAACATGCTAAAAAAGAATGGAAAAAAAAAATGTCAATTACTTTATCATTAATTAATAAACGACATTATTGGGTTCCATCGTATTATTTTCCAAATTCTTATAAAAAAAGCAATCATAAAATTATTCCTTGTACGGAATGTTATGTACAAGCATTTATTACTAATACAATAGATTCATCTAATTGCATTAGTTGTGAATTATTACAATTACAAGATGGAATTCCTTATGGTAAAAATTTATTAAATATCCGAAATTATACATATTATGATTCATTATGTAAAAATTCACCTACAATAGCCAGATTATTATTATCTAGCGATAAACTTACTGCTGAATATTCTTTACAAATAATATCTGGTGTTATTGTATCAAATCCTGTAAAACAAAAAATGTGTGAACTGATTCGACAAAAAAAATATAAATTAAAATCATAGGTTTATTATTCATGATCTTGACAATAATTTTTTTGATGATTTTTATTAAATATAGATTTATTTTTACAGCCATTAAATAAACATATTTTATATTTTAAATTCAACATATTTGGCAATGCATGTTTTTGACAATATATTTTTTTATTAAATTTATATCCATATAAAGCATATTTTGTACAATCATTAAATTGACAAAAATCATATTTTAAATTCATCATATCTGGTAATGAATGTTGTTTACAATATTCAATCGATAAATATCCAAATGATGGATGTATTTTACAATTATTTACTTTACATAATTGTAAAGTAACATTAGTATAATTAATTAATTTATGTTTACTACATCTTTTAGGTTTTTGATTTTTCAATCCATATCTTGCAAAATTATAACAATTTTTAAATGTACATAGTTTGGTAGTTTCTTTAAGTATATTTATATTTTTTATTTTTTTATTTGAACATTCTACTTTCATAATTTTATTTAACCATTCGATATCTGTAATTTCATTTAAAAATGCTAAATTCATTTTTTTATTTAATAATTCTAAATCCATTTTTTCATTTAACCATTCGATATCCATTTTTTCATTTAACCATTCGACATCCATTTTTTCATTTAACCATTCGATATCCATTTTTTCATTTAACCATTCTAAATTCAATTTTAATATTCTTCAATTAATAATTCATTCCAAAAGTTATAATTAGCTCTAAATTGAGAATAATTTCTTGTATTTTTTTCATACATTCCGCTATCTAATATAATTTTTTTACTTTTTAAACTATCCATAAAAAAATCTATAGTAATAGGTTTATAAATAGATATAGATGTATATATATTATGTTTATTTTTATTAAATAATATTGTACCAAAATTATTAAATTTTCTTTCTAATTTTTTTTTTAAAGAGTCATAATTCCAATATGCTAATATAATATATTCTTTATTTTGTATTTTTTTTGGTATTTTTTTATTACTTCTTTTATCATGATGATAACTATAAATTATAAATAAATCATTATTATTATTACATATTAATAACTGACCAGAATATGTCCATATATTATACTTAGATGGAAAATTCATACCAGACCATGAATATCTTTTTTTTTTAAAATTATATTGTCCAAATAATTTTAAAAACTTTAACTTAGTAAATTTTATATCTTCATTAAATGTATTTAATATATATTCGGATTTAAACATATATTCATTCGCACTCCAGTCTCCAAATGTAATTTTTTTTGATTTTTTTTTAATTTCGTATCCTAAAAAATCAGATTTATTATTATTATTATTATAAATACCTAATTGATTTTCTATCCAACATCCTTCAGAACCGCAATGTTTTATTAAGGTAGTATCATATTTTTTATTTTTAATATTTTGATTAAATAAAGTTTTTATTTTATTTAATATAATTTCAGAATCATATATATCTATATTATTTAATTCTGAAAAATTCATATTATTACTATTATTATTATTCATACTTTTAATTATATTTAAATTGATACTATTTTTTTTTAGAAAGCTTTTTAGAATGCTTTTTAGAAGTCTTTTTAGAATGCTTTTTAGAAGTCTTTTTAGAAAGATTTTTAGAAAGTTTATTGGAAGAATTGCTTTTATTATAACTAATTGTTATAAAATTTGTATTTTTTTTCCCTATAATTGTAAAATTTTGATTGAATAAATTTGATACTTCTTCATAATAATTTTTAGGTTGAGTAATATCTGATTCATTAAAGAAATCTAATCTTTTAAATCCTACTATAGTTATAACACCAGTAAAAATTGAATATAATAAATCTAAATCATTAAAAATAAAAATATTATTAATATTAGGATTATTTAAAAATAAATTTTTTACAACATAACTTGCGGAAGTATCATCATTATCATTATATTTATAAAAAGCACCATCAAAATCTCTATAATTATTATTATCATTAATATCAATTCGTTCATATTCATCTAATATAAATTCTAAATGATGAATTATATACCCAGGATGATAATAAAATAGAGTATTAGCATATTTTAAATTATTATAAAAATTTAAAAATAAAGTATAATTATATTTATTTTTAATTTGAATTTTATCATATAGATTTTTTAATATATCTTTAGTATTTAATTTACGCCAATGATATATTAAATTTTTATCAGGAGAACTAACCCATAGATTTTTATCATTTCCATATGTTAAAATATTTTTATTATCATTAGCACTTTCAGTAGGTGATGGTCTACGTGACATTTTATAATATATAAAAGATATAATAAAAATATACAAAAAAAAATTATATAATAAATACTAATCTTCATTAAGTAAAATAGTTTTCATAAGACGAGAAGTTACAACATAAGGATCCATATTAGAAGCAGGACGTCTGTCTTCAAAATAACCTTTACCATCTTTTTCACTTTGTCTAGGAATTCTGATTGAGGCACCTCTATTAGCAACACCATATGAAAAATTATTAATACTTGCAGTTTCATGTTTACCAGTTAAACGTCTTTCATTACCATTCCCATACACTAAAATATGTTCTGTATGTTTTAATTTTAATTTTTCTAAAGCATTTATAATTTCATTCATTCCTCCATTTCCACGCATTTTTTTAGTACTAACATTAGTATGACATCCAGCCCCATTCCAATCTCCAGAAATTAGTTTTGGATCAAATGATACATATAAACCAAAATCTTCACATACTCGTAACATAATATATCTAGACATCCATAATTGATCACCAGAATCAATTCCTGTACATGGTCCAACTTGATATTCCCATTGCCCAGGCATGACTTCAGCATTAATACCAGATACTCTAATACCTGCATATAAACATGCTTTATAATGCGCATCGGCAATTAAACGACCAAATGCTGAATGAGATCCCGCTCCGCAATAATATGGACCTTGAGGTCCTGGATATCCATTTTTTGACCAACCATATGGTGTAACTTTATCATTTTCAAATAATGTATATTCTTGTTCAATTCCAAACCAAGGTTCTTCATCTTTACATAACTTCATAACTCTATTACAATCATATCTAGTATTAGTTACAATTGGAGACATATCCGGTTTATAACAATCGCATAATACTAAAATATGATTTTTTTTACGGAATGGATCTTTAAAAATTGCAACTGGTTTTAGTAAAACTTCAGAATCATCCCCTGGGGCTTGATTAGTACTAGAACCATCAAAATTCCAAATTGGTAAATCCTCTACTGATTTAGGTAATTCATCTAATGTTTTTGTTTTTGAACGTAAATCCTGTCCAGATCCCCCAATCCAAACATATTCAGCTTGAACAAAATTATTTGTATCTAAATTCATATATTTATTATATACAGTATTATCTAATTTACTCATTTTAATTAATAGTTTATTTAAATTTATATTATTATTTTTTTTCCAATATTTTAATTATTTGAGTATGATTATATTTTTTAGCATCATCTAAAGGAGTATTATTCCATCTATCTTTAATTTCAATATCTATATTTGGAAATTTTAATAAATACTTTACTATATTAATATAACCTTCAGATACTGCAATATGTAATAATGATCTATTATCATAATCTTTAGTATTTTCACAAACACCATATATTAATAATCTTTTTAATTCTGATATATCACCCTCAGAAACAGCAAATAAAGCTTTTAATTTTAATTCTCTATCTATATTGTTTTGTGTTATTCTTGGATTAATTTTTTCATTTTGTAAATTATTAGAAGAATGTGTATCAAAAATATGAAATTGAAATTTTTCTACTAGTTTTTTAAAAAATTTAATACCTTTAACTGAATTTCCTATTTCATCCAGCAATGGTGAAAATATAGCAATACATCCAAAATTTGGTATAATCGCATAAATATTTCCGGATACTCCAGATTTAGCAGGTATACCTATATCAAATGCCCATTTTCCACTATAATCATACATCCCACATGATAACATTAAAGATAAAATATCTTTACAAGTTTCTTTTTTAAATATTGTTTTATTAGATAATGGATTAATTCCATTATTTGCAATAGTCGCTCCTGTAATTGATAAAATATCACAATTTACTTCTAATGAACACGATTGAAAATATAAATCTAAAGTATTTTGAATATTAGTATTTTTAGGAAAACTATTAAATTTTCTCATCATATATGCTAAACAAAAATTAGAATCAGCAGTTTCTTTTTCAGATAAATATACAGAATTTGAAAACTTCCATGGAATTATTTCACTTAATTCATTTAATTTATTATTAATTAAATCAAATCTTTCATAAGAACTTTTATCTGGATATAATAAGGCACAAGCCATAATTGCACCAGAATTAATCATAGGATTATGAGGAATATTTTTTTTATTAAGTGATAAATTATTAAAATTAACACCACTTGGTTCACATCCAATATATTTTTGAATTATTTCATTTGAATATTCTTCTAATGCTAATCCATATAATAATGGTTTAACACTTGATTGAATACAAAAATATTCATTATAATCTCCATATTTAAATCGTTGCCCATCAATTGTACATATAGAAATGCCAAATAAGTTAGGATCAACTTTAGATAATTGGGGTATATAATCAGCTAGATTACCATTATTATTTTCTAGTTTTAATTCATCAAATATATTTTTAATTTCATTCGAAAAATAAGTAAAATCAGGCACAATTAAATTATTAGAAAATATTTTATTTAATAATACGCTTTGTTCGCTATCAATAATGATTTGTAAAAACTCATCTAAATTTATATTTGTTTTATATTCATAATCATTATGTTTTAATAGTTTAAATAATTTTTGTAATCTTAAATCAGACTCATCAAATCCATTGCATTTTAAATAATTTATAATTTCAATACCATTTGCTAAATTATTATTTAATGTTAATTCATACTCAAAAAAATTTCTAGCATATTGATGTTTATTATCCGAATCATAATTAGATGATTGGTTTTTATCAGACATATTTATAATAAATTAGAATTATAATTTTTAATTACTAATTTATTAAGATTAGAATTACTAATTTATTAAGATTAGAATTACTAATTTATTAAGATTAGAATTACTAATTAAAGATTTAATAAAGATTATAATAAATATGATTAATATTAAATTTAACAAAGAATTTCTATTTATTACTTCTGAATTATTTGTTATTTTGTGTTATGGGTTATTTACTGAATTTGATACAGGATTAAGTATTGCACCATCTGCTTCTACTATTCAAGGAGTTGATAATATAGTATTAAATTCTGTACAAAAAATGCAATCTTATTATCCATTCTTTCAAGATATACATGTTATGATTTTTGTTGGTTTTGGCTTTTTAATGGCTTTTTTAAAAACCCATTCCTGGACTTCAATTACCTTTAATTATTTAATAGCAGCTTGGGCTTTACAAATATCAATATTATTAACTAATTTCTGGAATAGAGTATTAGTTGATGGATTTAATAATAAAATATCATTAGATTTAACTTCTTTAATTATTGGTGATTTCGGTGCTGGGGTTGCATTAATTACAATGGGGGCTGTATTAGGTAAAACTGATTTATTCCAATTATGGATCTTAATAACATTAGAAATATTCTTCTATTCTCTAAATGAAACTATTTGTATTAAATTATTATATATAGTAGATATGGGTGGAAGTATTATTGTCCATGCCTTTGGGGCATATTTTGGATTAGCAGCTTCTTATTTCTTTAATCCTAGAAAAGCATTCTTATCTAATAATGATAAAGGAAATTATAATTCACAAACTATTGCAATGTTAGGTACATTATTTTTATGGGTTTATTGGCCAAGTTTTAATGGGGGTTTAGCACCGGGAATTAGCCAACAACGAGTTGTTGTAAATACAGTTTTGAGTATATCAGCTAGCTGCATTGCTGCATGTGCAGTAAGTCGTATTATTAAAAATAAGTTAGATATGGAAGTTGTATTAAATGCCACATTAGCAGGTGGAGTATCTATTGGAGGAGCTTCTGATTTAGTAGTTACTGGCGTAATATCAATGATTATTGGTACTATTGCTGGTATTGTATCATCTTTAGGATTTTTATTTTTAGGTCCATTTTTAAGAAAAAAAATCGATTTACATGATACATGTGGTATTCATAATTTACATGGAATACCTGGTTTATTAGGTGGAATTATTAGTGGATTTTCTTCTGGATTTGCACAATATGCATCTAAAGATAATCTAGAAGTTTCTAAAATTTTTATTAAAGTATATAATGGGGAACGTACTTTTGGTGAACAAGGTTTAATGCAGTTTATATCGGTTATCATTACATTAGTAATTGCATGTATATCCGGAATTATATCTGGATATATAGCATCTAAATGTGGAAACTTAGATGAATTTTTTATTGATACTTATCATTTTGATGAATGCGATTTAGAATTAAATTTAGATTCAACAAACTCAAATATTGATAATTCTGATTTTAGAAATTCTAATATTGATAATTCTGATTTTAGAAATTCTAATATTGATAATTCTGATTTTAGAAACTCAATAATTGATAATTCTGATTTAACTAATATTAAGTTTACAAATTCTCATTATTCTATAAATTCTAATTATTCAGATAATGAGTTAATATATAAAAATATGAATGATAATAACTCCGATTCTAATTATACAGATGCAAATGAATATTATTAAGTTTAGTACTATTTATTAAGTTTAGTACTATTTATTAAGTTTAGTACTATTTATTTTTTTATGATCAATTCTTATAAAAAAATTGAATTTTATTTTATACATTAGTATAATAAGTATTACAATTACTCATTAATTAGAAGACTTTATTATGATATATATTAATTATATTAAATAGAAGCAATAATTCTTTAAACAAGCAATAATTCTTTTAATACAAGCAATAAAAAAAGATAAACAAGCAATAATTCTTTTAATACAAGCAATAATTCTTTAAACAAGCAATAATTCTTTTAATACAAGTAATATAAATTATAATGAATATTATACTTAAGTTTAGTTATAATACTTATTATTTTTTTTATAATCAATTCTTATAAAAAAAATACTAAGTATCTTTATTCTATATCATTATATCATGTTTAAATATACAAATATTTTTATTCTGAATATGTAATACACCAAAAATCTGAAGCATATCTTAGGTTTAAAATCAAGTCATATGGTATATAAAAATAACCATTATCTCCCTCATTTATTACCCCAAAACTATTTCTTATCGTCTAATCCAACATCAGCAACAGCATGTCCTAACAATTGTATCACCTTCAGTGGTATATCCATAATACCAGTACTTTTTATTTTATTAGTTTCAAAATTTGAATATATAACAAATCCAAATATAAATGGAAATCCTTGTATTAATCTTGCTTTTAATTGCGTTAAATCTTGTTTAATTGCATAAAATAAATTAATTTTATGTAATTTTGCAATCTTATAACATTCATTATCAGGTTTTACTACAAATTTACTAATATCATATTTCCATTCAGATTCTGGACATACTCCAATAGTTTTTAAAGATAAAATACCATCACCTAATGAAGCACAACTATCAGTGCTTATTCTATCTTCTAACTCCATTTCATTATAATAAATAAATAATCTACTTGGCAATAAATTCATATCCATTATATATTATGATATTTAATTAAAAAAAAATAAAACATCAGTTCAATTCTGGATGTTGATATGCACAATACTTAGTCTTGCATCTTGTTCCATATTTGCAATTCTTAGTATGAAGTTTTTCAAAATATTCAGACATTTTTCGGCTTTTCATTATTCCAGTCAGTAGCACATTTGATGATAATGCAATTTTAGACGTTTTCCTGCAGATACTGCAAGAAAAGATTTTTTTTTTCTTATGCCATTTTTTAGCACAATCGACACAATGTATATGTTCACAATTTTGAAAAAGACTAAATCTTTTTGATGTAGATAAAATATCAATTTGACAAATTGAACACTGAGTTTCTTCATTCTCTACAATTATATCATGTTTAAATATGCAACTATCTAAATGTTGACATTTATTATAATCATCAGAGGCCATTGATGGACAATAAAATTCTCTTGCAATTTTTTCATTTTTAATATGAGGGAACATACATTCAGATCGTTTGAATAAGAAACTTTTTGTAAGGCATGTACCTCGAAAATAGTAAGAAGAACAGATAAATTTTCTTTGATAAATCGAACTTAACATAGTACCCTTTACTATAATCTGATTATTTATATTACTAAATTTGTATTTAATTAATTGTAACATTTGTAAACGATCCGTTAATGGAAAATTGTTTAAATCATTCTGTTTTTTACCTGACTTTAAATTTTGCAAAGTAATAAAGATTGAAAGATAATAACTTTCTTGTCTTTTTCGTTCGGCTTCGATACTTAATATTAAAGTATTCTTACTAATTGATTGATGTTTTTTTTTCAAGTAAATCAAAGTAAAAATAACTAAAATAGTTAAAATTGAATTGTAGAATTGAAAATTTGAAATCATTATTCTAAGTAATTACATTAAAAATAAATTCAATTTTTTTTATATAATCTTTTAATCTTATTAAGAAAATGGGTTAGACATAATCGGCAACAATTCTCCAGTTTGAAATTGAAGATCTCCATCATTTGTTAATTCTATATAATTACTACCATTACTGGTATTACTTTGCCAAAGAGGAGTTTCACTTGATTTTGACACTACTTCTAAATTACTATTAGTTAGTTTTAAATAATGGGGTTGATACTTTGTATTTTGGGAAGCTCGTATATTTATAAAAAATTTAAAAACTGGTCTTTCCTCATTAGACTGAGTTTCTGAAAGTAATGATATAGTATTGGATAATGATATAAATATTAATTTAGATCGTTTATTCTGCGAATACCAATAAGTTATATTACTATATAATCGATTTGAAAAGATTTTAGAATTATAATTAATATACTCTTTAATTATATTATTATCTTTATTTTTTACTAAAAACTCTCCATTATTACTAACTTCTATATAACCATTATTATTTGATACATCTGTTTCCCATAGGATTCGATTATTATTTAAGAATATTAAATTACCATTTTCTATTTGTAAATTATTAAATGCTTTTGAAGAAAAATAATCAATCTTCCACATTGGTATCCATATATTATTAGTTAATGATTGAATTTCTAGTTCTATATTATTGAATAATAAACGATGTTCTTTATTTTCAGAATATACTAATACAGATTCTTGGGTATTAAATGATGATTGTAATTTATTATTCGGAATTATCATAATAAATTTTTTTTTAATATTATTATTTTTATCTTTAATTATAAATTCGCCATCATTTGTTAATTCAGCATATCCATCATTATTATTAGCAGTGCCACTATTCCATATCATAATTAATGTATTAATATTAATTATTTCTAAATTACCATTTTTCATTCGTAAATAATATTGTATTTGTTGAGTCATTTCTTTCCAACTTAATTCTTTATTAAACCACAACGTGTTCCAACTATTATTATTAAAATAATATACTGTTAAGTCACCATAAATAGGATCAAAAACTAATTTATATAATTTATTGTCTGAAAACCATTCTGTTTTTTCTATCCATTCTGAAGAATCTATAATAATACCTTTTTCTAAACATATATTATCTTTTATACAAGAATGTATAGATTTTGATTGTATAGATTTTATACTTTTTGATTTAGGATGTAACACTAATATTAGAATTGCTATTACAAATCCTAAGACTAAAGAACCTAATATTAGTGTTTGTTTAGATGTTAACATTTTATATTATATTATAAA
>SXGQ01122234.1_pt1 | contig 14017 bp, 20 predicted proteins | sample 3178371 | NCBI WGS metagenome assembly SXGQ01 (sample SAMN11356859, study PRJNA531348) | freshwater metagenome | isolation source: freshwater sample F1-20 | place: China: Fuxian Lake, Yuxi | collected 2017-12-25
TGACAAGGTAGAAGTACTGCTGCTGGAACGCGCCCTTGCTGCGGCCAAGCAGCTTCTGGTCGATGATCTTGCACTGCCCAAAGACGTCCTCCAGGCCGTTGCTGGTAAACGAGCCGGTCAGGCCCCAACGGATGGGGAACTGGTCGATCATCTTGTGCAGCGCCTTGAACCGAGCGCCTGACGGGTTCTTCAGGCGTGTTAATTCGTCGAACACGATGCCGTCGAACGTGGTCAGGTTCTGCTCGGCCAGCCACTGGAGGTTGTCGTAGTTGGTCACCACGATCTCCGACCAGTAGTCCATCGCCGTCTTGCGCTGCTGGGGCGTGCCAACGGCCACGCGCAGCTTTAGCTCAGGCGCCCATTTGGGCTGCTCCTGCGGCCAGACGCTGGTGGCAACCCGCAGCGGGGCAACGACGAGGAACCGCCTGACGTGCCCGTCGCGGATCATGTCGCGCATGGCCGCGAGCGTGATCGCCGTCTTGCCGGCACCGACCGGCGCCAAAATCATGGCGCGGTCGTGCTCGAACAGGAAGTCAGCCGCCTGCTCTTGATAGGGTCTTAACTGCATTTGCGCTCCCATCTAATGCGTGGCACATCGCTCGAACCGATGTCCTGCCTACGGCGACTAGGGGCGTCCCATCCAGCCCTTGACGGAAGCTGCGCGGCGACCGCCCACCCCGCACCGCGCAATGACGCGCCAGACTCGCCGTGCTGCGTATACGTTACGCACTTCGCATACCCGAGCGCGGTTGCAGCGCGCACAATAGCACCGTACAGCATAGAGTTGGCGTTGCGGGTTCCGTCTGTGCAAGTTCGCGTCACTTCCAACGTAAGCCCATCGTCAAGCATTCGCGCCACTGGTCGGCCAGCAACAGCAACCCCCAGCAGTTGCTCGCCACTAAACAGCCCTACGCTGAACTTGTGCCCAACTGGCGGCTTGTTATGCCGGTGATGTTGGCGCACAAATTCTTGCGCGGTCTTAAGAGAGACCGGACGAATTTTCTTTGACCCACTCATCGACTTGCTCCTTTGACCACAGGCAGGCGTAGTTTTGACGCAACAGTGCCATGTCGGACTGGAAGATTTTCTGTAGCTCAGACAGCCGGCCACCGGGCGCTTTGAGTTCCACGAACCACGTCTGACCGTTGGGCAGGCACACCACGCGGTCGGCCACGCCTCGGTGCGCGGGGCTGGTGAACTTGTACGCCCGCCCGCCGACAGCCTTGACCCGGGCGACAAAGTACTTCTCAATGGTGGACTCTTTCACTTCCACCCTCCGGGCCAGTCATCAAACAGCATCCCGTCGGGCTTGATCTCGTCAAGCACCTTATCTACCGCCTCTAACGCCCGCCTTGTTTTGATCTCGTCGATTGGAAAGGGCAGCGTTGCTAGGTGCAGGGCTTCTTGCGCCAGTTTGAGTGCCTCGATGATGTCGCGGTCAGTAAGGGGCTGGCTCATAGTCGTCCTTTGATGGGTCAAACTTGGCCGGCGCCGGCGGCTGGCCGGGCTTGTCCAGCGGGTTGGGGAAGGGCGGGAACGGCCAGGTCATGCGATCACCTGCTCAAGTGCGGCGATCAATTCTTTGGCCTGCTCTTTAGATAGCACGGCGAACATGCTTCCGTTAGCCACATACATGTGCAGCCAGACGCCATCTTCATGGTCATCCACAAGCAATGCGACGCGGCTGTCGATGTTGATACGAGTTGCTTCCATACGGTACTCCAGTTGATTGATTGGGCGCCCATCATAGCGGGTAAAAAACTTTTGCACAACTATTTTTTTCTGTGCTATGATGACTGCTCAACAACTAAAGGAGAGTTCAGTGCAGCACTCATCTATCGTCGGCGGTAGCACCGCCAAGCGCGTCATCAGTTGCCCCGGCTCTGTCAAGCTGGTGCAGCAGATGCCCCCGCAGCCTTCGAGCAAGTACGCCGACGAGGGCAGTATGCTACATGAGGCCATCAGCACCATCTTGTCTGATGGCACTGCGCGAGCCGGCATGTCCAAACACAAGGATCAACTACTGACACAGGAGTTATACGATGAGAAGATTATTCCTGCCTTGGACGCGCTCGACGAGGTCGATCCCCACGGTGAGTTGGTATACGAGGTGGAGACGCGCGTTGGCTTCGGCGACCTTTTGCCTGGAGTGTTTGGCTCTACTGATCTTGTTGGGCGTATCGGTAACCGGGCTGTGGTACTTGATTGGAAGTTTGGTGACGGTGTTATTGTTGATGCTGTAGAGAACGCGCAGCTTATGTTTTACGCGGCAGCCGCCATGCGTACTGAGGAGTTGCACTGGGCCTTCGATGGTGTCGAGGAGATCGAGTGCGTCATCGTGCAGCCGCCAGCGATCAGGCGCTGGACGACGACCGTGGGCCGCATCAAGCAGTTCGAGCAGGAGTTGGTCTCTGCGGTCAAGACTGCGCTGCGCGAGGACGCGCCGCTGGCGCAGGGCGATCACTGCCGCTGGTGCGCGGCCAAGCCCATCTGCCCGCAGATGACCGGCGCCGTGGACCGCGCCCTCAAGCAGCAGCTTGTCAATTTAGACGTTGACATGCTCGCAAATTACCTGAAGAATGCCGACCTCTTGGAAGACTGGATCAAAGACTTGCGTGCGTTGGCGTTCGGGATGCTTGAGAAGGGCGTTGCCGTGCCCGGTTACAAACTGGTCAACAAGCAAGCGCGGCGCAAGTGGGCCGACGACAGCAAAGCCAAAGATGCGCTGCTGTCGCTCGGTCTGAAAGAATCTGTCGTCGTCGAGACTTCGATCATGTCCCCGGCGCAGGCCGAGAAGGCGCTCAAAAAGCGCTTTAGCGAACTGCCCGAGGACTTGATCAAGTCCGAGTCGTCAGGTACGACGCTCGCCCCGGAGGATGACCCCCGGCCAGCGGTGCAGTCGTTCATCGGGCTGTCAAAAGCCCTTTCTAAACTGTAATGGAGTTCATATGTCCAATCTCGTAAAGTTCTCTGGCGCTAACCTGCCTTCTGTTGCTTCCCTTTCCACCGCGCTTCGCACCATCGCCACCGATGTCAGCGCCTCGACGACGGCCATCATCAAGATGGACCGCACGGGGCACTGGGTCTTCGGTGCTGATCAGACCGAGGCCGAGGACGACGCCCGCTGGGCGGTCAACCCCTTCTCGTTTGTCCACGGCTTCATTGCCTGGGGCGACGGCGAGGTGCTGGCCGAAAAGCTGGTGCCTGTCACCGAGCCGCTGCCTGAACTCGAAGCCGCGCCTCCTGGCGCGAAGAAAGGCTGGGAGCCGCAGACGGGCCTGAGCCTGAAGTGCATCAGCGGCGAAGACGCCGGCCTAGAGGCACGGTTCACCACCACCAGCGTCGGTGGCCGCAAGGCTGTGCAGACGCTTGCCGTGGCTATCGCCGCGCAGGTGGAGAAGGACCAGTCCAAGCCGGTGCCTGTCGTCAAGCTGGGCAAGGATCACTACACCCACAAGAGCTATGGACGAATCTACACCCCGGTGTTCGAGGTGGTGGAGTGGGTGTCGATGGACGGCCAAGCTGCCGAGGCCGAGGTCGAGGCAGCGCCTGCTGCACCGGCTGGCCGTCGTCGTCGCGCGGCCTGATTGAGAATAGGGGCTGAAAGCGGATGCTGGCGACAGTGCAGCGAGTAGGCCCCGCCTTTTATGATTCTCTACTGCGATTTCGAGACGCGCAGCCGAGTCGATCTCGGCGCCAAAGGCGTCTACAACTACGCGCAGGACATGAGCACCGAAGTGCTTTGTATGTCCTACGCCTTTGACGACGATGAGGTCGTGACGTGGCTGCCCGGCCAGCCCTTCCCCGAGGCCGTGCGCCAGCACACCGGCATGATCTACGCCCACAACGCCGCCTTTGAGCGGCTGATCTTCTGGTACGTCTTGCAGCAGAACTTTGCCTTAGTGCAGTTCTACTGCACCGCTACGCAGGCCCGCGCCAACTGCGCCCCTGGTGGGCTGGAGGACGTCGGGCGCTTTGCCGGCGCCAGTATGAAGAAGGATCATCGGGGCGCGCAGCTCATCCGACTGCTGTCGATCCCGCAGGCCGACGGCAGCTTCCGCGAGGACGCGGCGCTCATGGCTGAGATGATCCAGTACTGCGAGCAGGACGTCCGTGCGATGCGCGAGATCAGCAAGGCCATGCGGCCACTGTCTGATGAGGAGCTGCTCGATTACCACATCAGCGAGCGCATCAACGACCGGGGCGTGTTGGTGGACGTGCCGCTTGCTAAGGCTGCCATGCGCTACGCCCACGACGAGCTGGTCGAGATCGAGGAGCGCGTGGCAGAACTCACTGACGGCGAGATCACATCAGTGCGCTCGCCTAAGATGCGCGAGTGGGTGCTGGAGCGTGTTGGCGAGCAGGCCAAGAAGCTGATGTTCGTCAACGGCAAGTATTCGATTGACAAAACTGTGCGGGCGAACCTGCTCGCGATGGAGAATCCAGATGAGATACCGCCCGCTGTTGCCGAGGTCATACAGTGCGCCAGCGACCTCTGGGCGTCGTCAGTTGCGAAGTTCCAGCGCCTTGCATCGCTCGCAGATGAAGAAGATCAGCGAGTTAGAGGTGCCTTCGTTTTTGCTGGAGGCAGTGCAACGGGGAGAGCTTCATCCTACGGCGCTCAAGTCCATAACCTCCCGCGTAAAAGCGCAAAAGACCCTACGGCCGTCCGCGCAGCAATGGTTCGAGGCCATGAGATCGTGCCTAAATATGGCGTAAACATTACGTCCATATTGAAAGAGATGCTTCGGCCAGCAATCATTGCCGCGTCAGGCCATGTGTTCATCAATTACGACTGGTCTGCTATCGAAGCGCGGGTTTTGCCTTGGCTAAGCGAAAGCGGCGAAGACACTCTGGACGTGTTTAGGCGCGGCGAAGACATGTATGTTGCTACAGCCAGAAATATGTTTAGCGTACATGAGGTCTTACCAGATCAGCGCCAGCAAGCCAAGGTTGCCGTTTTGGCTTGCGGGTTCGGAGGAGGCGTCGGCGCGTTTGCTGCTATGGCTCGTGTTTACGGACTGTCGATGCCTGAAAGTGAAGCGCAACGAATGGTCACTCTGTGGCGTCGCGCTAACCCTTGGGCGCAGCCTATGTGGCGGCGCGCGGAGGATGCGTACCGGCGGGCTATGCGTAATCCGGGATCGGAGTTCACCGCTAACCGCGTGACGTACATGTACGACAAAACGCATCTATGGTATATGTTGCCTTCTGGGCGTGTGCTCTGCTATCCATACGCGCGCTTTGACGATGACGGCGAAGTCTCATATGCAAAAGCCGCATGGAAACCATCCGCAGAGGCAAAAGAATGGCCTCGCGCCAAGCTCTGGTACGGTGTTGCGGTTGAGAATGTAACACAGGCTGTAGCGCACGATGTGCTGCGTGAATCACTCAGAGCAATGGACGCTGAAGGCATATCCGTCATCGCGCACATACATGACGAAGTAGTAGTGGAATGCCCTGCTTGCAATGCGGACGATGTTGGGCTTAGAATGCGTGAGATCATGACCACGCCGCCAAGCTGGGCTGATGGACTCCCGTTAGCGGTTGATGGTGGCGTATCGGAAAGGTTCTCGTGAAAACACTGTCTCTGACGCAAAAAAGGCTCAAAGAAGTTGTCCGGTACAACAAGCAAACAGGACTTTTCTATTGGAAAGTCTCAACGGGTAAAGCTAAGCGAGGTGAGGCGGCAGGGCACACCGATAGCTCCGGCTACACCAAAGTGAGCATTGACGGCGTGAAGCATTTCGCGCATCGATTGGTTTGGCTTTACGTTTATGGTGCGTGGCCTACGCAAAACATCGATCACAAAGACTTGTGCCGAAGCAATAACAGACTGTCAAATTTGCGAGATGTGGGGCAATCACTAAACGGTCTTAACGGGCCATTACGATGCAACAATAGTAGCGGATACACTGGTGTGTCTTACGACGCGCGTAGGGGTGAGTGGGTGGCGTATGTCAACCGCGCTCGCCGCAAAAAACACTTAGGGGCCTACAAAAATTTGATGGATGCCGTGGTCGCTCGTCGTAATGCGCTAGAGCAAATTTTTCAACACCCCTAAAACAACAACGCCCGACAGGTAGTGGCCTGCCGGGCGTTTTCACCAAAGGAGCAACACGATGGATTTTCTGGAGTATATGACAAGTCTGGCACCAGAGGGAGAGACCTTCCTGGTTGTCAGACAAAAACCACAGTTAGCCAACGGCGAGGTGCAACTGCACCCCGACGGCGGCGTCAAGGCCACCTGGCCGGCGTTCCTGCCGACCAAGAACATGCCCGCCGGCCAGTCATGGTACGGCAACACCGCCTCGTTCATTCTCGACCGCTTCGCTGATGGCCGCGTCAGCGCCAGCGCCGCCAACTGCGAGTATGTGCTGTGCATGGTGCTGGACGACGTGGGCAGCAAAAGCAAGACGCCGCCCTTGGCCCCGACCTGGATCATGGAGACAAGCCCCGGCAACTATCAGTGGGGCTATGCGTTTACCGAGGAGCAACCGACCAAGGGCGAGTTCAGCGCGGCCATCGTGGCGATCGCCGAGGCCGGCTACACCGACGCCGGCGCGATTAACCCGGTGCGTAACTTCCGACTGCCTGGCAGCGTCAACATGAAGCCGGGAAGGGGCGGGTTTGCCTCGCGTCTGGTCGAATTCACACCAGCTAGGCAATACACACTAGGTGCTATCTGCGAGGCGCTCGGCGTCACTCCCCGCGAGGAGAGCGGCGCCTTTCGCCCGATCCGCATCTCCGACGACGGCGCCGATGACGTGCTGGCGTGGCTCTCCGGGCAGGGTCTGGTGCTGCGTAAGCCCAACGCCGAGGGCTGGGCCGGCGTTGTCTGCCCCAACAGCGCCGCCCACACCGACGGCAATCCAGAGGGGCGCTACAACCCCGCCATGCGGGCGTTTTGCTGCTACCACGGCCATTGCACCGAGTTGGACTCGGGCGCGTTCTTGCAGTGGGTGGGCGACAACGGCGGTCCCTCCCACGCGCCCGGCCTGCGCGATGAGTTGCTGGCCGACATGATGGCCGACGCCTTGGGCAAACTGCACCCGACCAAGGCGTTTCCCGACGAGGCCGCGCGGGTGATCGCCGAGGTCGAGCGCAAGGAACTTGGCCGCACCGAGCGCGCCGAGTGGTACAAGCGCTTTTGCTACGTCCAAGAGGGCGACCATTACTTTGACCTGCAAGACCGCCGCGAGATCAGCCGCTCGACCTTCAACGCCCTTTTCAGGCACATCGAGTGCCGCTCGCTGTTTGGCAAGCGCCCGAAGATCGAGGCGTCCTACTGCTTTGATGAGAACCGTCAGGACATGGGCGCCCGGACCCTGGTCGGCATCACCTACGCCGCCGGCGAGGGCGTGCTGGTCGCCCGCGATGGTGACGTCTACGGTAACCGCTGGCGAGACGCCCGGCCGGCGGTGGTCGGGGCCGGCGGCGACATTACGCCCTGGCTGGCCCACTGCGAGACGCTCATCCCCGAGGCGTCCGAGCGCGAGCATATCTTTGACGTCATGGCCTATAAGCTCCAACACCCCGAGGTCAAGATCAACCACGCCGTGCTGCACGGCGGCGATCAGGGCTGCGGCAAGGACACAATGTGGGCGCCGTTCATCTGGGCCGTCTGTGGACCGCAGCTTAAAAACCGGGGCCTGCTTGACAACGATACCCTTGGCTCGCAGTGGGGCTATGCCTTGGAGTCGGAAATCCTGATCCTGAACGAACTGAAAGAACCCGAGGCCAAGGACCGCCGCGCCCTTGCCAATAAGTTAAAACCCATCATCGCCGCGCCGCCTGAGATGCTCACCGTCAACCGCAAGGGCTTGCACCCATACGACATGATGAACCGCATGTTCGTGCTGGCATTCAGCAATGACCCGGTGCCGATCAGCTTGGACTCGCAGGACCGCCGTTGGTTTGCCCTGTGGTCCTCAGCCCCTCGCATGGCCCCAGACGCCGCCCGGCGGCTTTGGAACTGGTACAAGAGCGGCGGGTATGAGGCGATCGCCGGCTGGCTGCACGCGCGTGACGTCTCCGCATTCAACCCTGCCGCAGCGCCGGCCTGGACAGAGTTTAAGGCCAACCTGGTCGAACATGGCATGAGCATGGCCGAGTCTTACCTGGTCGAAATGATGCGCGGGCGGCGCGGGGAGTTTGCGCGCGGTGTAGTGGGTTCACCCTTCCACGGCCTGTGCGACCGTGTAGCGGCCAGCGCACCGTCTGGCGTGAAAGTGCCTCAAGCGGCGCTGTTGCATGCGCTTAAAGAGGCCGGGTGGATTGATTGTGGGCGCCTGAAGTCGCGCGCGCATGATGCGAAAAAGCACATTTTCTGCGCGCCTGACATGCTGCACCATAGCAAGTCGGACCTGCGCGATATGGTCGAGGATATGCCGGCATCGGTTCTGATGCGGGTCAAGTAACCCCAACTAAACTTAGGTAAAGAAAAGGCCCGGCATTGCGCCGGGCCTGAAGGGCAACTGCTCAGAGATCGAAAAAGACCGCCAGCAGTGCGGCAATGATACCGCAGATTAGGATTGTTCCCATACCGCCGCCTTTTCAATGTCTTGTATCAGACCCTCAGACAGTAGCGGCAAAATATCAACCCCTCCGACTTTGGCCGTGGTTAGATAGGCGGCCGGTGGGAACGGCGGGTCTGTCAATGTGGCGTGCTGGCCGGCGTCATATTCCAGTTCGCAATCTAACTCGATCATGCCGTGCCTGTATAGGTGCGTTATTGTTCGCATAGTTCCTCCACCTCCGGGATTGAAGGGTCCAACATGGCCGCTGGCCGGTCGGCGTGGGTGTAGTCGGTCGGCAATAGGTGCACATGCACGTTTAAAACCTCGTACTGGCGCAAATATTCGGCGGTATCCATGCCCGGCTCGAAAACGGGATAGTAACGGCGCATGCTCTCATGTTTAGGATTGCTGCGAATTTTGGGAAACTTGCGCCCTTTGCGCCCCTTGGACTTGTCAATCAGGGCTAAAAGCTCGCGGGTTTGCTCGGCGTGTTCGGGCTGGACGGTCAGAGTCGCGCGATTGTGTGAAATTGTGATCATGATTCAATGTTCCTTGCGATGATGTACTGGTCGACCGCGTCGGCGACGTCGGTCCCGTATAGGTAGTAATACTTGGCTGCATCCCAATCGATACGGCCGGCCAGACGCGGGTGTTTGGCCAGTAACATGTCAGAGAATGCGACCATCCATTGGGCTTGGCGGTCGGCTTTGGTCGGACGTCTCATGGCCAGAGAATATCGAAATAGGCCAAGCCAAGCATGGCCAGGGCTAACCCGATGGCCAGGGCAGCGAGCAAATCAAGCGCAGCGTGAGCGCGTCGGACCGGTCGGGGTTGGTAATGTTGTCTCATGTTGCTAACCCCGATACGCGAAAGCACCGGCCATCGGATAGGCGCTCGACGTCAACGGTACCGGCGCGCCGAATGGCCAGGATACGGACGCGCTCAGGCCGGCCGAATAGGTGCATGGTAAGGGTCTGATTTATTTTCATGGCTTTCCTCTACTGTTACCGGACGGATTGTCCGCAGCAAGGGCCAGCAAGCCCCTGCTACTGAAAATCAAGCCAGTTTGATATCGATCACGCGTTTACGCGTGCCATGCGCCGGAAACCCGACGATTGTCGAGCGCTGACGTTGGCACAGTTGGCATGTGGCACAGCTGACGTCATCGCGTTGCGTGGCGGGGCAGACCACTACTTTGCGGCCGGCCGGCGTGGTGGTATTTTCGGTCTGGGTTGACGGCAGAACGACAACTACAGGCCCGGCGCCGGTATCGGCCAGGGCATCGGCATCGGTTAAATCGTTGGCTGATAGGTTGACGGTAAAACCCCATGCGTTGGCGTGCTTGACCCATGCAAGGGATTGTGTGTCCCTGTGGTGCGTATAGGTGAATCCACGCCGGCCGATGTTGGCTTGCACCAATTGCCCTAGTTTGACAGCGTCAATTGTGCCGCCGGTTTGCGGCAAGTCACCCGCTTGATTGTGGCGCCACAATTGACCCTCTGGCAGCGCGGCAATTGCTTGCACGAACTGGCCCCAGGACGTGCCGCGCGTGCCGGCGCTGACGGCCGCCCAATGCAGGGCCAGGGGACCACTGGCCGCATAGCAACCGGCGCGCATAGCGCAACCGGCCGGGCATGAGTCGCGCTCAGTGGTGGATACAGGGATAGGCCCGGTTTTGACGTTTGCGGATTTTAGGGTTAGATGTACTTGCATGGTTTGCCTTTACTTTACTTGAGTGCATCGCGATGTTGCGATGGCTAGAGTGTAAAGGATTCTCTTGCACAATGCAATAACCAAGTAAAATAGTGGGAAATGGACAGTGTGTGGACTGTGCGTGGACTATGAAAACGTGGGGGGATTGTCCACGCTCGCACAGAGGGGAGAATATGGTTTGTGGACAATGTGGACAATGGATTGATATCTTTTAGATAGAAGAAATATACTGTATATATGTACAGCTGTGCGGTCTTGACAATCCCCACGCCGCAAACCGACGCAAAGGGGGTCGACCGACTTAAAATCGCAGTCCACATTGTCCACATTGTCCACAAATCCACGCCCGCAGGGCTTACGGAAGCCTTGCGCCTGTTGGCCGATGGTCCACATGGTCCACGCGGCATGTTACGCAAGCACATGACCGACAGGCCAATGGTCCACATGGTCCACGCGGTCTACGCAAGCCATGCGACTGTCAGCTCATGGTCCACATTGTCCACATGGTCCACAGCCCCAGGTCGGACTTAGATTGCTAAGTGTTTGCGGCCAAAAAGGGATTGTGCTATTTTCTAGAGGGGGTGGGGGAGGGCCCTGGGCTGGGAGGTCACGGCAGCGGAGGGGCCACAAAAACTTTTTTATTTTTTGCAAAACTGCTATATTCGGCTTATGTTCGAGACCCTGCCATACGAGCCACGCCAACTGCGCGCAACCGAAGATCGGCTGGCACGCATTTACCGCGCTGCCAAGCTAGGACTCAAGGGCGACAATCTTGCCTTGGCCGCAGGCATGTTGCCCAAGGAATACGCCAGACTCAAACAGTTCGACGAGATCGCCGAATATGCTGAACTCAAAGGCCGCGCCGAGGGCGAGATGGAAATGAGCCATTTGCTGCATGAGGCAGCAGCGCAAGGCGACGCCAAAGCCGCACTTGCAATCTTGCAAAACGTCCACGGCTGGGTCGCCAAGCAGGCCATCAGTGTGGACGTGAACCAGTCGATCAGCATCACCGCCGCGCTGCAAGAGGCAGAGCGGCGCGTATTGGACGTCGTGGACGTGGAGGCTATCAGTGAAGATCGTCGCGTTGATAATCGGCTTCTTGATCGTTCTGTGGCTGATCAGCATACTGTTTGATTGATGCAAACCACACGCTACAGCGCACAAGACGAGCAGGAGCTAATGGCTCGGCTGTGGTCGCCGGCCATCAAGGACAACCCGCTGGCGTTCGTGATGTTTGCGTATCCGTGGGGCGTCAAGGGCACGCCACTGGAGCACTTCACTGGCCCGCGCAAGTGGCAGCGCGAGGTGCTCACGGCTATGGCCGAGCACATTAAGGCCAACGGCGGCAAGGTAGACTTCGACGTGCTGCGCCTAGCCGTGTCATCGGGACGCGGTATCGGCAAGTCGGCCTTAGTGTCCTGGATCACGGACTGGATGCTGTCCACGCGGATCGGCTCGACGACCATCATATCGGCCAACAGTGAGTCACAGCTCAGGTCAATCACCTGGGCCGAGTTGACAAAGTGGCTGGCGATGTCGATCAACAGCCACTGGTTCGAGGTCAGCGCCACCAGGCTGATGCCGGCCAAGTGGCTGACGGAGTTGGTCGAGCGCGACTTGAAAAAAGGCACGCGCTACTGGGGCGTCGAGGGCCGGCTGTGGTCGGCAGAAAACCCGGACGCCTACGCTGGCGTACACAACTTTGACGGCGTGATGGTGATCTTCGACGAGGCGTCGGGTATCGACGACTCGATCTGGGCAGTGACCAGCGGATTCTTCACAGAGAACACGCCCAACCGTTTCTGGCTGGCGTTTTCCAACCCGCGCCGCAACACGGGGTACTTTTACGAGGCGTTTAACAGCAAACGCGACTTTTGGGCGACCAAGATCGTTGACGCTAGGACGGTCGAGGGCACCGACAAGGCGGTCTACGAGCAGATCATTGCAGAATACGGGCCAGACTCAAGCCAGGCGCACGTCGAGGTGTACGGTCAGTTCCCCAACGAGGGCGACGATCAGTTCATCAGCATCGGCGTGGTGGACGCGGCCATGAAACGCCAGCCGTACAAAGACGAGACGGCGCCGATTGTGATCGGCGTAGACCCGGCGCGGTTTGGCGCAGACGCGACGGTCATCGCCGTGCGGCAGGGGCGCGACATCGTCAAGCTGATCCGGCACCGGGGCGACGACACGATGACGGTCGTGGGCCATGTGATCGACGCAATCGAGGAATTTAAGCCCACGCTGGTTAATATTGACGAGGGCGGGCTAGGTGCAGGCGTCGTGGACCGGCTTAAAGAGCAGCGGTACAAGATCAGAGGGGTTAATTTTGGCAATAAAGCCAAAAACCCCATCATGTACGGCAACAAACGGGCTGAAATCTGGGGTGAAATGCGCGATTGGCTCAAGTCGGCGAGCGTTCCAAACGACAGATTCTTGAAATCTGACTTAATTTCGCCTAAGATGAAGCCAGATTCCCGTGGTACGATCTATCTGGAGTCCAAAAAGGACATGAAAGCCCGTGGTTTGGCAAGCCCCGACGCAGCAGATGCGATAGCGTTGACGTTTGCCTTCCCAGTGGCGCATCGTGAGGCGCGCGAAGGTAAGCAGCGCACCGCGCGGTCGATGGGCTATGGCAGCGTATCTACAAGTTGGATGGGGGCGTAAATGGCAACCAAAAAAGGCGTGTCTTTAAGCGTTGGACGGGGCGAGAAGCTGCCCGTCAGCAAGGGTGCTGGCCTGACCGCCAAAGGCCGCGAGAAGTACAACGCCGCCACCGGCTCCAATCTCAAGCCCCCTGCCCCAAACCCCAAGACCAAGGCCGATGCTGCACGAAAAGACAGCTTCTGCTCACGCATGGGTGCGGTAGCGGCCAAGGCTAAAGATGGTGAACGAGCCAAAGCGGCTCTTAAACGTTGGAAGTGCTAACATGAAAAAACCCGGTAGCCCAGGCTTGTATGCTGCAATTCACGCCAAGCGCGAGCGCATCAAAGAAGGCTCGGGCGAGAAGATGCGAAAACCCGGCACCAAAGGTGCGCCGACCAAACAAGACTTCGTGCAGTCGGCCAAGACGGCCAAGAAAGGCAAGTGATGCCACTCGTCAAGTCCCCCAGCAAAGAAGCCTTTCGCAAGAACATAGCTGCGGAAGTCAAAAGCGGAAAACCAGTGAAACAAAGTGTGGCGATTGCCTACGCTGTAAAACGTGCTGCGGCTAAACCCGCGTCGAAAGGCAAGAAATGAGCAAACACCTCGAACCCATCAGCAAACTCAACGCCCGCGAGCCGAAGATGTCCGGCGGCGGGATGCCTGACCGCAACAAAGAGACGTACTCCAAGATGCCGGGTATGGGCTGCCACGGTAGCATCCCCAGCGGCACCAACGTCAAGGCGACGGTTGCCAAGGTTTTGAGCAAGATCAAGTAAGCCATGCCGCAAGACTATTCAGGCGTTGTTGCCGCTGGCGCAGTCAGCGAGGGCGGCTCGGCCAAGGACAAGAGCGACGCCGAAGTCCTCTCAACCGCTCGCAGCCGCCTGGATATGGCGATCTCCGCGCTGTCGGAGTCGCGTGAAGACGAACTTGACGACCTGCGGTTCTACGCTGGCTCGCCCGACAACCACTGGCAATGGCCCGCCGATGTGCTGGCGACCCGTGGCGCGGTGCAGGGCCAGACGATCAACGCTCGCCCGTGCCTGACCATCAACAAGCTGCCCCAGCACGTTCATCAGGTCACCAACGAGCAGCGCCTGAACCGCCCGCAGCCCAAGGTCATCCCGGTCAACGACCAA
>SXGQ01556707.1_pt1 | contig 14017 bp, 13 predicted proteins | sample 3178371 | NCBI WGS metagenome assembly SXGQ01 (sample SAMN11356859, study PRJNA531348) | freshwater metagenome | isolation source: freshwater sample F1-20 | place: China: Fuxian Lake, Yuxi | collected 2017-12-25
GACCATCCATGGCCTTTGGCCACCCGAAACGCTGCGCTTTTCACGGGAGCTGCGCTCCCGGCACCTCATCCGTGAGGTGCAGCAGGCTGTGTGGCCACAGCCTGCTGGCAGCCGACGAACGCGGCCTGCCGGCCGACGAAGGCGGCGTAGTCGGCAGGGGTGTCGATGCCGCGCGTGGGATGATCGACTGCCGCGGCCGCGATCGCGATCCCCGCCTCCACCACCCGGAGCTGCTCGAGGCTCTCGAGCGTCGCCAGCCGCGACGGGGGCAGGTCGTCCCACCCCTCGAGGATCGCCCGGCGGAAGGCATACAGCCCGACATGCTGCCAGTAGAGCGGCGGCTGGGCCCGGAGCAGGGAGTCGCTCCACTCGCGCGCGGCGGGCACGGCCGCGCGGCTGAAGGTGATCGCCCGCCAGGCATCCTTCACCGCCGGCCCGGGGAGGATGCCGCGCGGCTGCGGTTCACGCCATGGCGTCAGTTCCGCCTTCACCACCGACGGGTTGGCCAGGTCCGCCTCCGACCGCAACGGCGTCACGAGTGTCGCCATGCCGGCCGACGGGCAGCGGTCGAGCAGGGCGACGGCGGCTTGCACTGCGTCGGGCGCGATCTCCGGTTCGTCCCCCTGGATGTTGACGATCACGTCTGCGGCCGGCAGCCGCGGCAGTGCCTCGACGATCCGCGCGGTCCCGCTCGGGGCCTCGGGGGAGGTCATCTCGGCCCGGCCGCCGAAGCGCCGGACGGCGGCCGCAATCTCGTCGCTGTCGGTGACGACGACGAGGTCGGCCCCAGGGACCGCCGCGGCGGCTGCCCGCCAGGTGTGCTCGATGAGCGGGCGGCCCGTCTCGGCGAGGAGCATTTTGCGGGGGAGCCGCTGGCTCTGGAGGCGGGCGGGAATGACCAACAACGGCGGGCGCGAGCGAGCGTGCATCCGTGCGCTCCGGGAGGGGGGAAACGACCCGATTGTGAGCCCAACCGGCCGGATCGGACAGACCACCGTCCGCGGTGCGGCACCAGCCCGCGGTCCTCCACCGGGTGCTGCCCATGGAGAACGGGCCGGGGGGCGTTCCCACCCGGAGCATCGGCGACGGCCCGGGCCGGCGGTGGTCGCCTTGCACGGTCCCCCCCGGCTGATAGCATCAACGGAGCCGTTGCAGACGGCCACTTGCCCGAGTGGCGGAATTGGCAGACGCGCAAGATTCAGGTTCTTGTCCAGGTAACTGGGTGGAGGTTCAAGTCCTCTCTCGGGCATTTCTGAGGTCGCATTCTGCGCCCGTTGCTCCACGGGGCTTGCCGTTGCCCGCCCCGCCGGCCCCGGTAGTAATTCTCTGCCGGCTTCGCGAGCGACGCTGAAAACAAAGCGTTTCGGCGATTCGGGTCCCTGCCGACCTACCACCTACCATTGCCTCGGGGGCTTTGAGGGCTTCCCAGGGCTCGCGGAGGCTCGGGGCAACGGCTCTCCTGGCAACGCCACCGGGCGGTGCGCTTGGTCCCGACATGGCCCGCTCGTCTGCGTGCCCTCCCCTTCACGGTATGATTTTTTCAGCTCGCCCGCCTGAACGATCGCGGGCTGCCGGCGGAGACGGTGCCTTCCATGACGACGGTCTCCATTCCGCTCCCGGACGATCAGGTGGCGGCACTTCGCCTGAGGGCCGAGCAGGCTGGCCTGCCGCTCGAAGCGTATCTGGCCCAGTGTGTCGGGCAGATTCTCGATCGACCGGCCGATGATTTCCGCCGTGCCGCGGAGCGGATCCTCCAGACCAACGCCGAACTCTACCGGCGGCTGGCATGACCAGGTTCCTCACCGTCGAGGAGGTGGTCGAACTCCATCGCCTGGTGATCGGCCAATCGGGAGGAGCGTTGGGCATCCGTGACCTCGCTGGCCTCGATTCAGCCGTGGCCCAACCACGGATGACGTTCGACGGCCAGGATCTGTACCCGACGCTTGTGGAGAAGGCTGCGGCTCTCGCCTTTTCCCTGATCCGCAACCACCCCTTCGTCGACGGCAACAAAAGGATCGGTCACGCCGCGATGGCGACCTTTCTGCTCCTCAATGGTCGAGAGGTCGTCGCGGACGTCGATGAGCAGGAAAAGATCGTGATCGGCGTGGCCGAGGGAACATTGGGCCGCGAGCGATTGACCGACTGGGGTCAGGCTCGCGTCCACGGCGACGGCTGACATGTGCCCGGGCGTTTGCCTGCGGTCACCATACGTGGGCCATCGCGACATTGGCGGACACGGGTTCAGCCATTGATGAGCCTCGTGAGGTGCTCCTTGGCCAGGTTGCGCTCCCTCGCCCTGCCGCCGCGGAGGCTGTCGATGAGGCTCAGGCATTCGTAGAGCTGTGAGTCCGCTCGGGCTGCCGCCGGCGCTCCCTTGTAGAGTGGCTTGAAGGACTCTCCCCGGGCCTCCCCCTCGGGGTCTGGCCAGACCGGGAGGGGATCGGTGCCTGCATGGATGAGCCCCGAGAGCGGAGGGGCAGCGTGGGCCATCGGCATGCCACGGGTCTGGCGACCGCGTTCCGCCGGAAACGCGTACCTGACACCGTGCAGCACGAACTCCCGGATCGCGTGGCGATTCGGTTGACGGTCGGCGAGGATCAGTCCGGCGGCTTTGGCCCGCGTCACCGAGCGGTGCACCGACGAGACGCTCAAGCACAGCGCCCCGGCAAGCTCCTGGAACGTGAGCCCGGGCTCGAGGGCGAGCTTGATCGCGACGACGAGATCCTGCGGGTTCAGTTGCATCCCCGGATCATGTTCCGTTTTCCAGAATGTGGAAAATCAGGGTTTGGGCCGTGTTTTCGTTTTCCCTTTGCGGTGACTGCGGTCGGCGGTTGGTGGGTGCGGTGGCCCAAGGAGGTCAGCCCTTGGGGTGGGATCGGCTGCCGCCAGACTGCGGAATAGCGGGTGCATCCATGTCGGCGCGAGTCTGAGATCCGCAAGGAGTTCACGCCGTTTGGCACCCGGGATTGTCCTCCTGAGGTGGGCGATTCGCTCCGGGGTGATATGGTCCTTCCCCAGCTCGCGGAATGCCTGGATGACCATCCCGCTGAGCCGGCCGGCCGTCTCCATGTTCTTTGGAGTCGTGCGGCGGAGCTGGATCGTGGTCGCCCCGATGTGGACGGTCCGGGTCGGGCCGTCGGTCAGGAACACCACCTTGGCGGGCACCTGCTCGGTGAGGCCCAAGGCATTGGCGGCGTAGGCGCCGGCGGGCTGGATGCGGGTCCGATCCCTGCCCGCCAGGGCCTTCGCCACCGCCTCTGGCGAGGGCAGGAGTGGCCCGAGCGTGGGATGTTGCCGGGGAAGGTCGTACACCCCTCGGGAAAGGCGCCGGATGGCTCCCTGATCCACGAGGCGGTGCAGAGCCACGTCAACAGCCGATCGACTCCCCAATTCCAGGAGATCGGCCGGTGCGAAAACGGCCCCCGGGCCCTTGGCATGCACTGCTGCCAGGATCTGGGAATCAACCGAGTATTGGCTCTTTCTGCGGCTCATTCTGTAAGAAATAATGGCATGTTTTTCTTACACAACAAGCGCCATGATTGTCCGCTAACGCCATCATCGCCTTGGCGACGTCTGGGCCGACAGTGGCTGGGAAAACGGGGAAAAGCAGTCGGCTCAGGCAGCCTCCTTGTCATGGAAGAGCTGTCGCGTGGCGGCCGACAGAGGTACCTTCGATGACGACCATCTCCATCCCCCGCTGGCCCCGGTAGGATGGCTCCCCGGGGCTGTAGCTCAGTCGGTAGAGCAGCGGCCTTTTAATCCGTCGGTCCAGGGTTCGAGCCCCTGCAGCCCCATTCGGAGCCTCACTCGCCGCGCTCATGGCCGGCGTCGAGGATCGTTGTGGCGGTCGCAAGACTTCTCGTGCCGTCACGGCAGGCTGACTTCCCACTTGGTCAATGGTGTCCACTGGTCGCTGGTGTCCCCCGGGCCCCGGCCCCTGTTCGTCGTCTCACGGAGGTGGTTGCGATGGTCGCCACGATTGCCCCCGCCGTCCTCGCCGATTTCCGTCGCCGGAACGAACCGGTGACCCTCATCGATGTCCGCACCCCCGCCGAGTTCGGCGAGGTGCACGTCGAGCAGGCCCGCAACATGCCGCTCGACCGCCTCGATCCGCGCGCGGTCGCCTCCCTCGCCGGGGAGCGCCCCGTGTACGTCATCTGCAAGTCGGGTGGGCGCAGCCAACGGGCCTGTGAGCAGCTGATCGCCGCCGGCCTGGCCAACGTGTTCAGCGTCGAGGGGGGCACGGCCGCCTGCGAAGCCGCCGGTGTGCCCGTGGTGCGCGGCCGCAAGGCGATGTCGCTCGAGCGGCAGGTGCGGATCGCGGCCGGGGCACTGGTGGCCTGCGGCGCCGCGATGGCGGCGTTCGGGCCCGACGCGACGTGGCGCCTCGTGGGCGCCGGGCTGGCCGGATTCGTCGGTTGCGGGCTCGTCTTCGCCGGGGTGACCGACACGTGCGGGATGGCAATGGTGCTGGCCCGGATGCCGTGGAACCAGGCCCGCCCGGCCGCCACGTCCTGCCGCGTCTGACGTGCGCCGTCCGCCGGCGGGCACCCGCCCGGCGGACCACACGGCGGGAAGCGAGTGACGCGTGCGACGAGCGCCGAAACGGTCCGGGCTGCAGTGCCCGGCGACACCTATCGCGACGGTCTCCTCTCCGACATCGTGCCGTTCTGGCTGCGGCACGGCCTCGACCGCGAGCAGGGCGGCGTGATCACCTGCCTCGACCGCGACGGCACTGTCTACGACACCGACAAGGGCCTCTGGTTCCAGGAACGCTTTGGCTGGTTGCTCGGCCCGGCGCAAGCGGCGCCCGCGACCGCCTGCTCGTGCCGCAGGAGCCAGGCCTTGGCCTCCATGCCGGCGGCGAACCCGACCAGGGCCCCACCGCTGCCGATCACCCGGTGGCAGGGGACGATGATCGGCAGCGGGTTGCGGCCGTGGGAGGCGCCGACGGCGCGCGCCTTGCGCGCGTCGCCGAGCCGGCGCGCCTGGTCGGCATAGCTGATCGTCGTGCCGAAGGGGATCCCGCGGAGGATGGCCCAGGCGGCCGACTGGAACGGCGTGCCGAGCGGATCGAGCGGCAGGTCGAAGGTGGTGCGCGTGCCGGCGAAGTAGGCGGCGAGCTGCGCGGCCGCGGCACGGAGGGCGTCGTGGGCCGCGCTGGTGCCGGACCGGGGGCCACGTGGAGGGGGATCGTCGCCGCGGTCGGGGAGCTTCGCCTGCCAGTGCACCGCGCGAAGCCCGCGCGGCGCGGCGACGAGCAGGAGCGGGCCCAGTGGCGAGCCGATCGAGAGGCTGACAAGAGGGCTGGTGTCGCGCTCCGTCGCCACCGTGGGTCGTGCCGCCACGCGCGTCGTCATCGCCACACCGCGATCTCGTCGACCGCCCGGCGGGCCGCACGGATCGCCCCCGACGACGAGGCCACGAGGCTGCCGACGTCGCCGTGCGCGAAGGCGATCCGGCCCAGCGGGCGGCGGGCCAGCGCCTGATGCCTGGTGAGCCCCGGCGCCGAGGCATGGATCGCGTGGCCGCGCCGGTAGAGATGCACCTCCACCGGCTCGGGCTTCTCCCCCGGCCACGCCGCGCACAGGTCGGCGACGACCGCCGAGGCCAGTTCCCGGCAGCGATCGTCGTCGAGGAGCGCCTCACGCTCGCCGTCGGCCAGCGGCACGTAGCAGGTGAGCAGTCTGCCGGCATCGTCCCCACCGCGGGCGCTCGAGACCCAGTCGGCCGCGATGCAGTCGGTGAAGCGGCGGCCGGGAAACCAGGTGTCGAACGCGTGCCGCCGGACCGGGCGCGCGCAGAGCACGTTGACCACGCAGTAGGGGTTGTAGGTGATCCGCCCCATCGCCTCGCGCTGGTCGGCAGGCAGGTCGGGCAGCAGGTGCCGGGCCATGTATTTCGGAACCGCGACGATGGCGGCCCGGGCCCGCACCCCCACCACCGCGCCGTCATGGAAGTACGTCACCTCGACCCCGTCGCCCGACTGGGTGACGGAGAGGACCGTCGCCGCGGTGACGATCCCCTCCTGATGACGCTCGCGGACGACGGCGGCGAGTTTTTCCGCCAGCGCCCCGACTCCTCCCGGCCACGTCGCCCGGGTATCGACGCGGTCGGGCCGTGCCCACCAACGGACCGTCTCGATCCCGAGTGACGCGGCGACACCGTCGGCCCGCGCGCCCCAGTTGGAGGGGCAGTAGGCGTCCCACCAGCGGGTCACCTCGGGGCCGTACGGCGCCAGCAGGTCCGCCAGCGCGAGGTCGTCGTGGCGGGCGTCGTCGGGATCGAGACGGAGCAAGTCGCGCCGGCAGGCGGCGAACTGGTCGCGGACCCGGCGCTCGTAGGGCAGGGCATCGATGCCTCCGCCCCAGATGTCGGGTGTGAACACGCCGCGATCGACCGTGCCATCCCAGCCGGCCACGGCGCGGGGGGGGAGGCCCAGTTCCGCGGCCAGCTTTCCGGCGGCATCGTTGCGGCCGACATAGGCGGTGCCGATCGAACAGGGAATCCCGCCGAGGGCATCCGACCGGGCATGGCCGCCGGGGGCCGCCTCGTTCTCGAGGAGCACGAGATCCTCGTTCCCGGCGAAGTATGCTGCCGCCAGGCCACTCATGCCACCGCCGACGATCACGAGCGCACACGACGTCCAGCGGCTCGGCCGTGGGAAAACCCCGCCATCCCGTTTGCGGTGACCGATCGCGAACGTATCGCCAGCCATCCGGCTGCCCGCCGGGAGCGCGGCGGCGGTGCCGTCATCGGCGGCCCGGAGCGGGCAGCCGGCGCTGATCGGGCCGGCGACGAGATAGCGGATGAAATGCCGACGGGGCGTGGGCATGGGCGGCTCGCCTGCGAGATGGGGCGGAGCATACCAGACCCGCATCGCGCCGACCGTCACACCCGTGGCGGCTCCATCCATCCGGGCAGGGGGCCATCGGTCCGACGTTGACCATGCCGTGGCCGTGGCCCTACCGTGGAATCCCGCGGGGCCCGCACGCGGCGGCGTGGGTGTCTTCCGGCCACCCTTGGACCACGGGAGCAGTCACATGAGCGGGATGCACGACGGGGCGCGCAGGGCGGGGCTGCTGAGCGTGTGGCTGGCGGCCGCGCTGGTCGTCGGGCCGGTTGGTGCGGTCGTCCGGGCCGACACCGCGATCAGCGACTGGCCGCACTGGCGCGGGCCGGGTGGCAATGGTGACTCGCCCGATGCCACGCCGCCGGTGGAGTTCGGCCCGGAGAAGAACCTCCGCTGGAAGGTGGCGATCCCCGGGCGCGGGTCGTCGTCGCCGGTGGTGCTCGGTGCCGATGTCTACGTGACCACCTCCGTGCCGATGGAGGGGAAGCCGGGGCTGCTCGACTTCAAGGTCGTCTGCATCGACAGGGCCACCGGCACGACGCGCTGGACGCGCACGGTGGTCGAGGCGGTGCCGCACGAGGGCACCCACCAGACCAACGGTTTCGCCTCCGCGTCTCCCTGCACCGACGGCGAACGCGTCTACGCCCACTTCGGTTCCCGCGGGCTGTATTGCCTCACGCGCCACGGAGAGCCGGTCTGGGACCGCGACTTCGGCGACATGCGGATCCGCAACGGATTCGGCGAGGGGAGTTCCCCCACGCTCGCCGACGGGATGATCCTCGTGCCCTGGGACCACGAGGGGCCCTCGTCGCTCTTCGCCCTCGACGCGAAGACGGGGCGCACCGTGTGGGAAGCGCCGCGCGACGAGCCCACCTGCTGGGCGACGCCGCTGGTGGTGACCGATGCCGCCGGTGGGCGGCAGGTGGTGATGAACGGCCAGCGCCGGGCGCGCGGCTACGACCTCGCCACCGGGAAGGAACTGTGGCAGTGCGGCGGCCAGACCGAGCGCCCCTGTGCCTCGGCGGTGGCGACGGGCGGGGTGGCCTTCGTCGGCAGCGGCTTCCGCGGGGCGTTCATCGGCGCATTCGACCTCGCCGGCCGCGGCGAGTTGGCCCCCGGCCACGGTGTGATCTGGAGCCGGACGAAAGACACCCCCGACGTCGCCTCGCCGCTGCTCTCCGGCGACCGCCTCTACTACTACAAGGAGAAGACTGGCCTGCTGACCTGCGTCGATACCCGCACCGGGGCCCCGCACTACGAATCGGCGCGGATTCCCGGAGTGGGGCGGACCTATGCCTCGCCGGTGGCGGCGGCGGGGCATGTCTATCTGACCGACCGCGGGGGCACGATCACCGTGATCCGCGACACGCCTGCACTCGAGGTCGTCGCCACCAACGACATGGGGGAGGGGGTTGACGCCACGCCTGCCCCGGCCGGTCGCGACCTGTTCATCCGCGGCGAAGCGCACCTGTTTTGCGTCGGTCGGCCGTGATGGCGGCGCGGGGGTGACGTTCCGGTCGCGACCGGGTGCCGGTCACGCCGGCTCCCGGGGATCGGGCGCGTCGTCACCCGAGGAATCGTCAGCCGGCGGGGAACCGCCCGCTGGCTTGCGCCGCCGCCGTGCCTTCAGGAGCGAGTGCCCGGCCAGCGCGGTGCCGGCCATGCCCGCCATCGCCCAGGTCGAGGGCTCCGGAACGGCGGTGCTGAAGATCGAGACGCCGCGGTTCGAGAAGTCGACCACCGCCAGCGTCTGCGAGGAGGGGTCCCACGAAAAGTCGTAGAGGCCCGATCCGTTGGCCGGGGTCGCACCGTTGATGAAGGTCCAGGTCGGGGTGATCGCCGTCCCGCTGGTGGTGAGGAACTTGATCACGCTCAACGGCGACTGGCCCCCCGCGGTGCTCGCCCGGTCGTTGAACACGATCAGGTCGCCGGCGTAGTTGTTGACGAACGAGTTGAACGTCCCCGACGTGACGCCATTCATGTAGCCGAGGTTGTTGCCGAGGTTGTTGTTCGCCGTGGCCGTCGTGAAGATCAGGTCCGACTGCCCGTTGACGCCGCTCGGTGACCGGACGGTGTTGGCTCCGGTCCGGTTGGTGCGCGTGACGTTGCCGTTGGTGCGGGTGTAGAGATCCCCGGTGGCGGGATCGAAGGCGAGGTCACGCCAGTTCGTCGACACCGGATTGGTGTTGATGATCATCCCCTGCTGGGCGCCGGTGGGGACGTTGGCCGTCGTCGTGTAGATCGACGAACCCGACACGGATTCGTTGAGGAAGCGGCGTCCCTGCCCCTGCGTGACCCAGGCCAGTCCGCTTCCCTGGGCGGAATTGCCCAGGTAACCCGGATCGAATGCCGGACCTGCGTAACCACGTGTGGTGCCGATGTTCGCTGCGTTCGTGCCCGAGGCCGAAAGATCCCACAGTTTCTGATTGGCCGTGGAGAACCCCTGGATGCCGTTCTGGCTGTTGCTGCCCAGGTCGAACGACGCCCCGATCAGGGTGCCGCTGATGGCCAGGCCGGTGTAGCCCCGGGTGTTGGGCACGCTGGCGATCGTGCCGAACGGACTCGAGTAGGTGGGGGTGACGAGGCCCTGGGACGTGGCATTGGTGATCTCGATCATCGACGTCGTGCCGGCCGCGCCGGTGCCGTTGTAGCCGGCGACCCACAAGCGCGAACCGTTCCAGGCGACCGCCGTGGGGTTGCTGCCGATGTAGGCGCCGCCGGTGGCGCTGGCGGTGAGGCTGAGATCGAACCGCGCGACCTCGTAGAGGCCGATCTGGGCGTGCACCGGCGCGGTCGTCATCGCGGCCGCGAGTGCGGCGAACGAAATCGCCGCCACGTGAAGCGAACGGGCGACAGACCCCGTGGCAAACCGCTGCGCAGCGTTGCGCAGCGAAACCGGGGGCAGACTCTCCTCCCTGGAAAACACAGAAACCATCGTCGTCTCCTTACGGCGGGTGAGGAATCGGTGAACTGGGCGATGTCGAGGGTGCGGAACTCCAAGGTGATCGTCACCGGCACGACCTCGCTCAACCCGAGTCTCGCGGGGCGCAACCTCCTGGCCGAGACGCGCTCCGCCGCGGCGGCCAACGGGTTGGTCCACGGTGCCTGGTTCGAGTACGGCCTCGCCGCGGGGTTCGGCACGCCGAACAATCCCCTGGCGATCAAGGCCCGCGACAACGGCTGGCTCCTCAAGGACAGCGCCGGCAACTACACCAACACGAGCAACGGCTACTCCTGGATGAATCCCCTCGTGCCGCAGGTGCGGACCCTGATCAAGGGGATCGCCGTCGAGGCGGTGCAGCAGTTCGACCTGCAGGTGATCCAGTTCGACGACCGGCTCACCTGGCCGGTGCAGTTCGGCTACGACGACGTCACCCGCGCCACCTACCTCCAGGAGACCGGCCGGGCCCTCCCCAGCAGTGCCACCGACGCGCAGTTCGTCGCCTGGCGCCAGCAGAAGATGCAGAACTTCGCCACGGAGCTGCACGCCGCGATCCGCGCCGCCAAGCCCGACGTGGTGATCTCGCTGGCCCCGGCGGTGATCAACTTCAGCACGGCCAATCTCAACGCCAAGTGGTCCGACTGGGTGGCGGCGGGCCTCTACGACGAGGTGGTGCCCCAGGCCTACCGGACGACGATCGCCGCCTTCAACACCGATTGGCCGGCGCAGGTGACCGCGATGGGGAGCCGCACCGACGAGCTCGCCGGGGGGCTGCGCATCCTCGGCACCGGCTCCGCCACACCGTGGAGCGACCTCCGCCAGATGATCGACCGGACGCGGCAGGACGCCACCGGCCACTCCCTGTGGTACAGCGAGGGGGTGACGCGCACCGGCACCGCCGGGTACCGCACCGAGCTGACCGCCTATTACGACGTCGCCAACACCGGCCAGGCGGCCAATCCACTCTTCCAGTCGATCCGCTGGGCGGGGACGGCGGGCAGCGGGGGCAGCGGCACCTGGGGAGTCGTCGATGCCACCTGGACCGACCGCTCCACCGTCTGGCTGCCGACGGCACGGGGGATCTTCGACGGCGCCGGGGGCACCGTCACGGTGTCGGGGAGCATCGGCGTGGAGGGGGGGCTCGAGTTCCGGGGCGACGGCTATGTCGTCACCGGCGGCACGCTGCGCCTCGGCGGGCTCACCCGGTCGGTCAACAGCATCGTCGTCACCGGCAGCGCCACGGCCACGGTCGCCAGCCGCCTGGTGGGGACCGCGGGGCTCACCAAATCCGGGTCGGGCCGGCTCGTGCTCGGCGCGGGTGCGACGAGCGGTCTGGCGGGTGGACTCGCGGTCGAGCAGGGCACACTCGTGCTCACCGGCAGCCAGGGCTTCGCCGGTGGAGCCGCGATCAGCGGTGGCCGGTTGCTCGTCAATGGCGATGCCGCGACGGCGCTCGGCGGCGTGACCGTGACCGGGGGCACCCTCGGCGGCACGGGAATCCTCGGCGGCGCGGTGACGGTCGGTGCCGGCGGTGTGGTGGCACCCGGTGACGGGATCGAGTCGTTGGTGGTGGGCGGCCTCACGCTCCTCGACGGGGCGACGGTGCTGGCCGGGATCGACGGTGCCGCCGCGCCGTCGGTCGGCGCCGATCTGCTCGTGGTCAACGGCGACCTCGCGCTGGTCGGCACGGTGAGCCTGCTACTGGCCGACCTCGCCCCGGGGGCGACGGTGCCGCGCGACACCCGTTTCGCGCTGGTCAATTACACAGGCGCGTGGAACGGGGGCCTGTTCACGCTCGGCGGCACCACGCTCGCCGACGGCGCCTGGTTCACAGCGGGAACCCGCCAGTGGCAGATCGACTACGACGCGCTCTCGGGAGCTGCCAACTTCGCCGCCGACCAGAAGGCCGGCCGGTACGTCACGATCACCGCCGTGCCCGAGCCGGGGGGGATCGCCCTCGCGGCGGCGGGCATCGGCCTGGCGGCCTGGCGGGCGCTGGCGCGCCGGGGCGGGCGCTGGCCCCCCTGGTTCAGATGGACGCCAGCGCCGCCACCGGGAGGGTGAGGACATCGGCGGGGGTCGCCCCCCGGGCGCGGAGATCGCGGATCGCCAGCCCGCCGCTGCGCTTCGCGAGGCGGCGCCCGTCGGCATCGCGCACGAGGTCGGCGTGGCACCACCGCGGCGCGGGCCACCTGAGCGCCTCGAAGAGGAGGATCTGCCGAGCCGTGCTCGTGAGCAGGTCGGCCCCGCGGACCACCTCGGCGATCCCCATCGCGTGGTCGTCGGCGACGACGGCCAATTCGTAGGCGGGGAGGTCGTCACGGCGCCAGACGACGAAATCCCCGAAGTCCACCCCGGCGGTGCGTCTCACGCGCCCCTGGAGGCCGTCGTCGAACTCGATCGTGCGGCCGTCGGGCACCCGAAACCGCCAGGCCACGCCCCCCGGGGCGGTCGCCCGCTCGCGCCGCGCGGGGCGGAGCGCCGGGGGGAAGATCGGCTCGCCCCCCTCGGCAGCGGTCGGTTCATGGGGGGCGCTGGCCGCCTCCTCGACGTCGCGCCGGGAGTGGGGGCTGGGGTAGATCACCCCCGTCTCCTCGAGGCGCCGCCAGACGTCGAGGAACCAGGCCGTCCGCGCACTTTGCCGGTAGGGGGCGCAGGGGCCGCCAATGTCGGGGCCCTCCGTCCAGCGGAGGCCGAGCCAGCGCAGGTCGTCGAGGGCCGCCGTGACGAACTCCTCCCGGCAGCGTGGGGCATCGAGATCCTCGATCCGCAGCACGAGCCCTGCCCTGCCCGCCCGGGCCGCGGCGACGGCAAAGGTCCGGGCATGGCCGACGTGCAGCACGCCGGTGGGGGTGGGGGCGAGCCGCCCGCGCAGCCCTGGTCCGAATGCCGCGTGGCCACCCGCTGCGGCAGCATGGCCACTGGAAGGGGCAGTGGGCCCGGCGGTCACGCCAGCCACCAGTTGCCGGTGGCGAGGACATAGGCGCCGAGGGCGAAATTGGTGCCGGCGTGGGCGAGGATGCAGTCGATCGGCTTGCGGGTCGCGGCGGCGATTCCGGTCACCGAGGCGAACCACACCGCCGCCGCCACCGCCTCGGCGGGGTGGGTGGCCACGCCGTAGCCGACGCACGCTGCGGCCGCGGCGGCGGTCAGGGTGCCGAACGGCACGCGCCAGAAGTCTTCGTTCACCACGTACCGCATGAGGAATCCGCGGAGGAACAGTTCCTCGGCGATCGGCACCGCCACGACGAGGCCGAGGGCCCGCACCGCCAGGAAGGCCCAGGAGGCAGCCGTGCCCGCTCCCAACGCGGCGAACGGATTGAAGCCGGCACGCGCGCCGAACCCGATGAGCCACCCCGAATCGCGCTGCAGTGTGGCGAGCACCACCCAGGGCACGACCAGGGCCACCCCCACCAGCGGCGGCCACCACGTCGGACGGCCGAGCCAGGGGGCGAGGTCGCGCCAGCACCAGCCGATCGCGATCAGCGTCGCCACCACCTGGAGACCGTAGACCCACGGATAGGCGGAAAACGGGATCCCGAGGCTGCCGGCCAGGCCACCGCCCTCTGCAGAGGGGAGGAGGGATCCGGCCAGCATGTAGGTCACCAGCGGCGCCAGGCAGGTGACCCATGGGCGCCCGGGCCCGTGGGTGCCGGGCTCGTCACCAGCGTGGGTCCCTCGGCCCGGCGGGCCGAGGGCGGGTGATTCGGACTGGCTCATGGGCTTTCTCGGCGGGATCTGCGCGGCGGGGGGAGCCGGTCAGGGGCGGAACACACGGCTCAACCGGTCCTGTCCGAGGGTCGGCTCGCCTGTCCCCCCGGGTGGGAGCCGAGTATATTCGCGGAGTCGGTGCCCTCCCCCGGACCGCCGTTTTCCGCGCGGTTCCCCCCGGTTTCTTTCCCCTTCCCCGCAGGTGGACCAAGGCTCCCATGGATCTTTCCAAGCTCCGCAACATGGGCATCTCCGCCCACATCGATTCCGGCAAGACGACCCTCTCGGAGCGGATCCTGTACTACGCCGGCCGCATCCACCGCATCCAGGAGGTGAAGGGGGGCGGTGACGGCGCCACCATGGACTACATGGACCTCGAGCGCGAGCGCGGGATCACGATCACCAGCGCCGCCACGAGCGTGAAGTGGGGCGACTGCGACATCAACCTCATCGACACCCCGGGCCACGTCGATTTCACCGTCGAGGTGGAGCGCAGCCTCCGCGTGCTCGAC
>SXGQ01178502.1_pt1 | contig 14016 bp, 12 predicted proteins | sample 3178371 | NCBI WGS metagenome assembly SXGQ01 (sample SAMN11356859, study PRJNA531348) | freshwater metagenome | isolation source: freshwater sample F1-20 | place: China: Fuxian Lake, Yuxi | collected 2017-12-25
ACGAAGTCAGAACCTGACAACGAGAAGAAAGGCACACCTGCTTCACCGGCGACTGCCTTTGCGAGCAAGGTTTTTCCTGTGCCTGGAGGGCCTACCAATAAAACTCCTTTGGGTATTTTACCACCCAGATTGGTGTATTTCTTTGGATTTTGGAGGAAGTCAACGATTTCCATCACTTCCAATTTGGCTTCTTGCAGACCCGCAACATCCTTGAATGTTTTGTTTACTTTGGTGTCCTTATCAAAAAGCTGTGCTTTGGAACGGCCGATGTTGAAGATGCTTGCACCACCACCGCCGCCACCACCTCCACCCATACGGCGGAACATGAGGTTGTAGAATATGAGGAATATGCCAATGAAGAAAATCCATTGGAACAATTCGCCGAAAACGTCGCTGTGGGTTTCATAGTGCAGTACCAAACCATGGGGGTCGAGATTTTTTTCTTTCAGGGTAGACTTTAAATCCTGTATCTCATTGTTTAGGTAGCCTTTTTCGATTTCGAAGCTGAAGTTGGGTTCGGTGGCACCGAGGTAATCTTGGCGTTTGCGAACGCCCTTGTAACGCTTTTGTTGAACGGCTTCTTGGGTAAGATAGACTTCTACAAAACGATCATTTACGACCACAATTTTCTTCACATCACCCTGTAGAATCATCTCACGGGTTTCTTTCCAGTTCGTGCTTTGTCCCGTATTCTTGGGTAAAAACAGCATCGCCATCAAAATCAAGAATAGCGCACCGTAAATCCAATAAGGGTTAAAGCGGAATCCTCCCGGCTTTTTATTTTCGGGATTGGGTCGATTGTTTTCCATGTTGTGCTTGTGTAATCAAAGGTTAAGCCAATAATTAAATAATATTCAAAACTACAATTTTAGGGGGTCAATTGCCATGAAATACGCCGATTCGTCATAAATAATGGATGTATCTGCTAATTTGTCCGTTGGCATTGGTAGCGGTGTCAGTTGGTGCACGCTCAGTATCAATTGAGAGTAGTAAACACATGATGGTGTTTTTGGTTTTTATTCATCAGAATTCGTCAATTGTTTTAAAATTGATTTTTATCACCGAAATGTTAGAAATGTTAACATTGTATTTTTCGATGAAATAATTCATAATTTCTAACAATTACCAACCTATATCGGCAAAACACAATAAAAAGGTTGTTATTTTTGTGGTAGATTTTATGGGATACCTAATTACGCTATTGAAGCAATATAAATGGATTTTTACAGCGGCAATATCTGTTGTTATCTTATTGATTTTCTATTTGTTGTCTGATTCAGACCAGGACTTTTATCGCGATGAAATAGAGCAGGCGATAGAAGTAGATTCTGTGATTACAATGTTAGATAAATTGCCCTCTGCAAAGTATGAATCGGTTGGTTACGACAAGGTTGCTCAATATTACGACGATCAAAAGGATTCATATGAGAAGTTATTATCCTATATGAACGATCGAATTGGTCGGGATAATACAGAATATGGTATTGCGAGTATGTATGTTGGTCACGGACTGGTCTCCTTGGCACAAGGGCAAATGGATTCTGCGGTATTTTACATTCAGGAAGCGGAAAAAATTATGCCATTGGGCAATAACCGGTGTAGTTATTTCGAATTAATCGCCATGTATCACTTGACTCGGGGTGATTTGAAAATGTCAAAGAACTATTTGACCAAGGGATTGGAAGAGGCGATTCGACATAGAGACGTTGTTAAGCGGAGATTTTTTCTGAATAAACTTGGTTCTATTTGTTTCAATGAATCGCTTTACGGCGCTGCTTCGAAATATTTTTTGGAGGTTTATTCTACTTATCCTTCGGGCAAAGGTGCCCCAGCAGAGTTGATTGGAAACATTATTTCCGTGAAAATTGTTGAGGGGAATTACCAAGAGGCGGAGGTGTTTTGGAAGAAAAACGAAGATGTCTTGGCCAAAGCGCGCGACCGCTATTCCAGGCAATTGGTTTTGATTAATCGCATCGAGTTGAACTTGCATTTAGGTCGGTTGGAAGAGACAAAATCCCTGTTAATGCAACTGCCCGATTCCACTGTACTCGGTAGTTTACGAATTCATCATTTGGCCAATCAATTGAATTATTTGAAAGAAAAATCGCCAAGTTCCATTCCAAAATTGATTGGTGAACGTATCGATTGGATTTCGGATGATTACTTCGGCGCGGTGACGCGGTTGGAACCATTTTTACTGACATCCATTGCATCGGAGAAAGATGTACTGAAAGCGGATAGTTTGGAATCTTGGAAGAATCGATTCAAGGAGCAATTTGAGGAGAATCCAATGGCATCCTCGAACCATCACCGCTTGTTATCGGCCATTTATCAGCAAGACGGTAAGAAAATGTCTCAAGCCTATGAATCTTTATTGATTTCCAATGATTATAAAGACAAGTATCATCTGTTGGATGATTCAGTGAAGCGGGCCGATTTTACAGCAAAGAAAGATTTTGAAAGCATGAAGACGAAGCAGTTTGCTTTCGAAAAGGAAATGTTGCAGCAAAAAAAGATCAACGGTTATTTGGCTGGAACGTATGGGTCGGTGGTACTTACCTTGTTCTTGTTGGTTTTGTTTTTGTGGGCACGACAAACAGCAAAAAAGAAGGAGCTAGATTGGGCGCAGATGCAGCTGCATGTTCAGGTTGAAGAAAAGGAATTCCTTCAGAAGGAAAAGGAGTTAAATGCGAGAATTATCGGTCTGAGTGAACTGGTGATGGAGAAGAGTTTGGAATTGAGCAAAAAGTTGAAGGTATTAAATACGAGCAATTCGCCAGATATCGAAATACTCAGAAAGGAATTGGAGGCACTGGGTCGAGTAGAGACCACATCGCGTCCACAAATTGCCGATTCCAAACTGAAGGAGCAGGGCGATATTTTGGAACAGCATCCCCAGTTAAAAGCCATGAATCTGACCGAAAAGCGAATTTTTATCTTGAGCGTTGATGGATACAAATCCAAGGACATCGCAGCCATCGTAGGGGTATCGCCCCAATACATTCACAACGTGCGTTCAAAGATTCGCAAGGTGTTGGGCGTTGACAACAGTGTGCATTGGGAATCGTTCAAGGACAAACGCTTCCAAGGTTAATCCTAAAAATCACCCGGGGAACTCCCTGAATGCTTTTCCAACCGCGAATACATCGGCGAAATTGTTGTACATCGGTGCGGGTGCCAAACGAATCACATTGGGTTCACGCCAATCGGCCACGATGTGGTTATTAAACAAGTAATCAAACAAAGCCTTGCCCTTATCGTCTGTGAGCAAGCTCAATTGAGCTCCTCTCTCATCGGGGTTGTTGGGAGTGATGATTTCAAATTGCAAAACGGGATTTTCTGCTTTTGCTTGAAGCAATACAAATTCGAGGTATGCGGTAAGCGTGCGACTTTTTTGACGCAGGTTTGCGATGCCAGCTTCGTGGAACAGTTGTAAACTCGCCAAGTGAACGGCCATTCCAAAAACGGGGGCATTGCTCATTTGCCATCCGGCCGCACCGGGCTCTGGGATATACCCTCGCTTCATCAAAAAGCGCACATCTTCTTTATGGCCCCACCAGCCCGACATTCTGCGGGTATCAGGATTGAGTCCATGCTTTTCATGAATGTATACACCGGAAACGTTACCGGGTCCGCTGTTGAGGTATTTATAGGAACACCAAGCGGCGAAATCAACATCCCAATCGTGGAGTTGCAAATCGATATTACCAGCGGTATGGGCAAGATCGAAACCGGCCAATGCACCCACTGCATGTGCTGCTTTTGTGATGGCAGGTATATTGAATAATTGTCCTGTATAATATTGAACACCGGAGAAGAATGATAGAGCCAATTGATCTCCTGCTTCCGCGATGGCGTTCATTATATCTTCTTTGCGCAGGGTGTATTCCCCTTCTCTGGGTGAAAGTTCAATTACGGCGTCATCGTACTGAAAACCATAGGATTCTACTTGACTTTGAACTGCGTACATATCGGACGGAAACGCGGCGGCTTCCATGATGATTTTATAACGGGCGGGCTGTTTTTCGCCGGCGGCATTTGTGGTAAAGGTTGGCCTATAGAAACTGAACATCAACAGGTGCAGGTTAACGGTAAGGTGATTCATGACAACCACTTCGTGGGCCTTTGCCCCAGCGATTTCGGCTGTGTAATCGGTGAGGAATTTGTGGTAGTGAAACCAAGGTTTTCTTCCGTGAAAATGTCCTTCTACACCCCACTGAGCCCAATCTTCCAGCTCGTTCATTAGGGCTTCTTTGGCACTTTTTGGCTGCAATCCCAATGAATTTCCACACAAGTAAATTTGGGTATTCCCTTGCTCATTTTTGGGGAAAATGAACTGTTCGCGGAACTGTGAAAGTGTATCTTGCTGGTCTAATTGGGCAGCAAAGTCTGCAGTGTTTTCAAATGGGAGATTCACCCTACAAAGGTACAACGATAATTTACATGCGGTATATTTGGGTATATTTGATCATATTTGTCGGTAGCATATTAATAATTCGCAGCGTTGAAACTAGAAGAAGCCATTAAACAGAAACGATTTGAGTCGCCCCAAATCAAGGCGATGCTCAATATCATGTATACGGCCAACTGGTTGATGGGCGAATGTCGCGATGTCTACAAACCGTTTGGTATTACCCCACAGCAATACAATGTATTGAGAATATTGCGCGGTAAACACCCGGAATCAGTCAACCCCTCTGAAATTAAGGAGGTGATGTTAGACAAGAACCCGGATATCACTCGTTTGTGTGATCGATTATTGGCGATGGGTTTGATTGGTCGAAGCATCGACAACGACAACCGTAGGAAAATGAATATTGTGATCACCGAACAAGGTCTTCACATGTTATCACAGATTCAACCGATACTTACTGAGCGCCAAACGCAAATTTTGCATCGCTCGGACATCAATTTTGACTTGTTGAGTGATTTGCTGGACGAACTCCGGGGCTAACCGAGTTTGGTTATTAGGGTGATTCCGTCTCGGATGGGCAACATGACCACGACCACATTGGGTAAAGTGTTCGCATGGGTATTAAAGGCATGCATGTTTTGCGTGTCGCGGTCAGTTTCTCTGTCTTTTTGGATGATTACGCGTTTGCTCCACAAGGTGTTATCAAACAACAACACCCCGCCAGTTTTCATTAGGGGCAGACACAAATCTAGGTACTGCGTATAGTTGTGTTTGTCGGCATCAACAAAAATAAAATCGGGCTGAATATTCAATTTAGGAATAACCTCAAGTGCTTCACCAACATGCCATTGTACGCGGTGTGATGGATGGTGTTGTTGCCAAAATTGATGGGTTTTGAGGGCGGTTTCGGCGTCGGCTTCAATGCTGTGGATTGATGAACCATGGGGGAGCTGTTCTTGAAGGCAGGCAGTGGCATATCCGGTGAATGTGCCTATTTCTAGGATACACTCGGGCTGTTTCAAAGCAACCAACGACGATAAAAATCGACCTTGTAAATGACCCGACAGCATACGGGGATTGATCATTTTTTTCCATGTGAACTCATTGATTGCCTGTAAAAAGGGCGTTTCAGCGGAGCTTACATTTTCGCAGTATACATGTATTTCGTCTTGCCAATCGGGATGCATAATTTAATTGCAAATTGCATCTTGTTTTTCTGAATCAAAAATCTATTTTCGCGGTAAGTAAGAATTATGTATTGGACACTTGAATTGGTTAGCTATTTGGACGATGCGCCATGGCCAGCCACCAAAGATGAGTTGATCGATTATGCGATACGTTCTGGCGCTCCTTTGGAGGTTATAGAAAACCTGCAAGAACTTGAGGATGACGGAGAGCCATACGAGAGCATTGAAGAGATTTGGAGTGATTATCCGTCGGATGATGACTACTTCTTCAATGAAGATGAATTTTAATCTTTGGTAACGGAATTGAAAAGGGTCAGCGAAGGTTGGCCCTTTGTTGTTGTTGTAACATTTCCACGATGGTTGTCCTTAGCTTTTCGATGTTGGTGTTGTTTTGGGCGGAGATGAAAACGGCAGGGGCATTTTCTTTGGCGATCCAACTTTTTTCAAATTGTTCCAACGTTAGTCCGGTTGAGCCCACAAAAAAGTCATCTTCTTCGGGCTCCTTGAAGGCATCAATTTTATTGAAAACAATTAGTTCTGGCTTGTTGCTTGCTCCGATTTCGTGAAGGATTTCTTTCACACTCATCATTTGTTGTTCAAATGCGGGATTGGAAATGTCTACTACATGGATCAGCAGGTCGGTTTCCATGGCTTCTGCCAAAGTGCTTTTGAAGCTTTCAATGAGCAAGGTAGGGAGCTTGCGAATAAATCCAACGGTATCAGAAAGCAGTAGAGGAATCATTCCGCCTTGGTTATCTGGATGTGGAATCACCACTTTTCTCACCGTGGCATCGAGCGTGGCGAATAATTTGTTTTCAACCAAGACATCGGATCGACTCAACAAATTCATGACAGTACTTTTCCCAACGTTGGTATAGCCCACCAATGCGCAACGAAAAACACCATCCCTCGATTTTCTTTGGGTGAAACCGATTTTTTCAATGTCCTGTAGTTTGGTTTTTAGCAATGCGATTTTGTCGCGCAACACACGTCGGTCTGTTTCTATTTCCTTTTCTCCCGGCCCTTTCATGCCTATTCCTCCTTTTTGTTTGGATAGGTGGGTCCACATACCGGTCAAGCGCGGCAGCATGAAGATGCTCTGTGCCAACTCTACCTGCGTTTTTGCTTGGGCTGTTTTGGCGTTATTGGCGAAAATATCTAGGATTAGGTGGGTTCTGCTCAGGATTTTGGCATTCTCCATTTCCGTTTCGATGTTTCTCACTTGTGCGGGGGTGAGTTCATCGTCGAAAATGACCAAATCAATATTGTGTTTGATCACATATTGTTTGATTTCCTCCAGTTTTCCCTTGCCCACGTAGGTTTTGGGCTGTGGGTGTTCAAGGTTTTGAATGAAACGTTTTTTGGATTCACCCCCTGATGTGAGGACCAATTGTTCCAATTCAGACAATGATTCCTCGATGGGAATTGCTTGTTGTGGGGTGTTAACGCCAACCACAATGGCGGTTTCGGTATGATTTGCGGTAGAATGCAATTGAGTTGTTGCCAAGAATAAATATAGTGCAAAATTACGCGAGTGCTTGGGAATTCAACCAACTAGGTTGATTTTTGAGTGGTGAAGGTTTTCGGCGCTTTGATTTGGGTACTGTTTGGTTTTTTTTCGGCATCAGCGTATGCCCAAACAACCCTTGTTTCGAATCAAGCAGGATTGGCCCAAAAGAAAAGTCAGTATCGTAAAGCATTGGGAGAATCAAATGGACAGGTTTACACCGCGTATTCCTCCGATGCCGAGTTGAGCCTTGGATTTGTGCTGGAGCGCTATTCGCAAGACATGATTTTTCAATCGGATAAAAAGATTGAAGCGCAGGGCAAACAGCGCATTCTTCGGTTGGTTCTGGGGGACTCTTTTTTCTATTGGATTTCCGCGGTGAAAGTGAAACGGCAGGTTTACCGATTGTTTTATCATCGCTTGGGAATTGACATGTTGGGATCGGTGTTCACCAAAGAACTCTTCACGGTGACGAATGTGGATATGGAAATCGCCAATTGGGAAACTGTGGTTTCTGGTGATCGAAGGGCGATGGGTTTATTTGCTTTTTCGGTGTCTTCGGAGTTGAGCGAGGAAGGACGAAGGCTTACTTTGGCTCATGGGTTGACCATGGATCAGTCTGGTAATTTGTTGGATAGTTTCCGTGTAGCACTTTCCATTGATTATGGCATTGATGAGGTGGTTTGGCGTTCGGCAGAAGTAAAAAAGAACGGAGAAATGGCCCTAGTCTACGAGGACCAAGTCCCGCTTACCATATTCAATGCAAAAAAGGAGCAGAGTCATTTTCATGTGATTTCCAGACAAAAATACCGCACGCATCAACAGCGTTTGGCCACAGTGGGTATGATTCGCGAATTGGCCGTATCGCTAGATCCGGCTTCGGACGAATTTTTATTGTGTGGATTTTGGTCGGACTGGAAGCAAACAGAATTGTCTGGACATGTAAACGGACGATATCGCCCCGAAGAAAACCCACAAGATTCATCGAACAGTCGTTGGTTGTTAACCGCATACACATGGAGCGATTGGGACTGTAAACAGATGTCTGGTTTGATGTCAACCAAAAAAATGTCGAAGCCAGAAAATTATTTCATTCGCGAGATCATTCCGTTGAGTCATGGCGGTTGTGTTTGGCTAGCAGAGCAGTTCTATGAAACCCGACAAATGGAGACCTATTATGTAAACGGGGTGCCGCAAACGAACAGCAAATTATTTTATCACTACGGCGATGTGGCAGTGATGTACATGGATGCTGAAGGGGCTTTGGATACCATGGTGATGATAAGAAAAAACCAAGTCAGCTCAGCTTCGAATGCCTATTTACATGGGTTCACCCACTATGTTTGCGCGGGTTCACTGAATGTGGTTTACAACGATGATGAAGGTGAAATGAATCGTGTGATGCATGTGAAAATTGACAATACCTTTGCATCGGAAAAAGAGTGGCTGTTTCGCAGTGAAAATATACCGGGTTCGATTGTGCCGTATGAGGGTTTACACACCGATTATTGCACATTAACCGTCCCAATTTACCGCGACAAACAATGGCATTGGCTTCAAGTTTTCTCAAATGATTAATCGACTCAAGGACCCCGGTTTGCTTACGCTTTTGTTGGTGATGTTGATGGCAATTGCCATTCGCATCCCTGCGCTTTGGTTCATTCCGCCGGAGGCTGTCATTTCGAAACCTGGTATGTTGGCTACCTTGGTGGCATGGATTAATTCAATGCCAGTTTTATCGGTGATCGTATCGTTGGTGATGGTGGTTGCGTTGGCTTTTATGATCAACGAGATGGTTCGCTCTCACGCCATAATGCGCCCTGTGGGATACTTACCGGCCTATTTTTTCATTTTGTTGCAGAGCATTTATTTGGAAAACATGTTGGTTACTGAGTATCACTTTGGGAATTTTTTCGTGTTTTTGGGGTTGATTTTGCTGTTGCGATTGCGGGATGGTTATTCAACGGTTTTGTTGTTTTACAGTGCGATGGCATTTGGTATCGCGATATTGATTGTACCCGATCATTTGCTGATTTTGTTGTTTGTATTATCATGCGTGTTGGTTTTTAAAACGATTGTCATTCGCGATGTTTTGGCGATTGTTTTCGGATTGATTTTGCCATACTATGTGCTTCGATCGCTCATTTTCATCAACGGATGGGATGTTCCTGCAGTTTCAAACATCACCACAACACCTTTAACCATCGATGGGTTAAGCAATGGCATTTGGGGGGTACTCACCAAGTATACCATCTATGTTTCCTTTTTGGTAGTCGCACTATTTGGGCTGATGAAGGTGAGCGGCAATTATTTCAGCGACAATGTGGAGGTTAGGCGAGGTAAGTTGGTGGTGATATTGTTTTTTGTCTACAGCCTATTGTTGTTGGCCTTGCATTGGCGGGAGCTAAAGAGCTTTCATTTGCTTACAGCTTTTCCGGCTGCTATATTGATTGCTTATTTCTTCACCGGCGAGAAACGCTATTGGTGGAAAGAATTGATGGGTTGGGGTTTACTGATGGGCCTCGTCGCGACGCTGTATTACGTCTAAGCCAAGTGCTGGGAGTTTTTTACTCCAACTTTCGTAGATGGTATTGATGGCTTTGACAATGGCAGACTCGTGTAATTCATACCATTGATCATTGAGTCCAATTTGCATGTAAATTCTGTGTAAGGCAAAGGCAACACGATTGATATCTTGGTAGTGAAATAGGTATTGAGATTGACAAAAACGGTCGTATCGCTCAAGAAAGATATCGGGCTGTGGGTGTTGCAATATTTCAAGGGCTTCTTCAACAGTATTTCTCTCATTTTGAAGTTGATAATAAAATAAATGTAATTTTTCTATATGATTATCTATAAAATATTTATCCAACATTATCTCAATTAAAACATGAAGTGAAAACCAATATTTAGGAATGTTGAATTTCAAACAAGTTGCTTTCCATTCATCCCGTATGGAAGCATAACTTTGTTCAAAGAAATGGGATTGATGAAAGGCTTTATCGCGCTCAATGTGTTGAATGCAACCCGAGAAAAAATTTATTAGACTCGGCCTGTCGCCCACAACCATTTCAAGTCTTTTTGCCTCAAAATTGAATTTGCACGACTTCGGGGTGAAATTGCGGAGCAAATCCGGCATTACAAGCGCCACACTATAGGAGGGAGATTCTGGCTTGTGATCGATAAGAAAATGGCTGAAAAAATTCATTGGGCTCGCGAACTTACAACCTTTGTGAAACATTTTTGTTGTAAATACATGAAGCAAGTTAAGCCATGGACCCTTACGCTATTCATTGCACTTTTGGGTGTTCAGGGTGCTTGTGTTTCTCAAGGAACGTCCTCAACAAATGAGGCACAGGATACGGGTAGAAAAGATACGATGACATATAAAATTCAGAAAACTGAGGAAGAATGGAGGCAGTTATTGGGCGACGAGGCCTATCGGGTATTGCGATTAAAAGGCACAGAGCGTCCGTTCACCAGTGAATTTGAAACGCAATGGGAGGCAGGCACCTATGTATGCAATGGCTGTGGACAGGAACTCTTCTCCAGTGAAACCAAATTTGATGCGGGTTGCGGATGGCCCAGTTTTTATCAGTCCATGGACAAGTCTAAAGTGAAGGAGATCCCGGATTTATCACATGGCATGAATCGCGTGGAGGTTGTTTGTAGTGGTTGTGGCGGACATTTGGGTCATGTTTTCAATGATGGATACGGACAGCCCACGGGACTCAGATACTGCATAAACGGGGTAAGTTTGGGCTTCGTCAAAAAGCCGTAATAATCGAAATATCAATTCGCTTTAACATGTAATTTGGGGGCATTCTGCGTAACTTGCTCCTTTGATTACATGTCGAACGGAAAAATATTTTTACTCGATGGAATGGCGCTCATTTACCGCGCCTTCTTTGCCTTTATTCAGAATCCTCGCATTACCAGTACCGGCTTGAATGCCAGTGCGATGATGGGTTTTACCAACACATTGTTGGAAGTGATAAAGAAACAGAAGCCCACCCACTTGGCGGTGGTATTTGACACTTCTGCCCCAACGCAGCGCCACATCCAATTTGAGGCTTACAAGGCTCAGCGGGAAGAAATGCCGGAGGATTTGCGCAAGAGCATCCCCTATGTTTTCCGTATTATTGAGGGATTCAACATCCCGGTCATTACGATGGATGGTTATGAGGCTGATGATATCATTGGGACATTGGCATGGAAAGCGGGCGATTTGGGATATGATGTTTTTATGATGACGCCCGATAAAGATTTCGGTCAGTTGGTGCGCGACAATGTGAAAATTTATAAGCCTGCGAGGATGGGTAATGGCGATGAGATTTTGGGTGTGGAAGAGATTTTGAAGAAGTGGGAAATTACCGATCCAAAGCAAGTGATCGATATTTTGGGGCTTTGGGGTGATACATCGGACAACATTCCCGGTGTGCCCGGAGTGGGTGAAAAAACAGCCAAAAAGTTGATTCAAGAATACGGCAGCATGGAAGCCATCTTGGAAAACACCGACAAGCTCAAGGGCAAGATGCAGGAGAATTTCCGCACATATGCTGAGCAAGCCAAGGTGAGCAAATGGCTGGCTACCATCGATACGCAGGTACCGATTGAATTGGACTTGGAAGGGCTGAAAATGGAACCCGTGAATGAACCAATATTGCGCGAAGTTTTTGAGGAATTGGAGTTCAGAACCTTGATGCGTCGCGTTTTGGGAGAATCGGGTGGATTTGCTGAGGCGTCCGCAGCGGTAATTGGTGACTCATCGCCGAGTCGCAGCGGAGGTGTTGATTTGTTTGGCAATCCCATCGCCCAGACATCGCCCAAGAAAGTAAAACCACAACCGGCCAATCAAACGTCGATGTTCGATCAGGTATTGGACGATGAAGATGCGGTATCGGAAGTCGAGGTTGCGGTGTATAAAACCATTCAGGATGTGGCGCATGAATATCGCGTTGCGGATACCGAAGAATTGCTATTGGCCTTAATTGAAGAACTGAATGGAGCTGAGGAATTTTGCTTTGATACAGAAACCACGGATGTTGAATCGTTGCACGCTGAATTGGTGGGACTGTCGTTCAGCACGGCCGCCTTTAAAGGTTGGTATGTGCCGGTTTCATCGAACCGCGATGAGGCTGTGGCTTTGGTAGAAAGATTTAAAGGGGTATTGTCGTCCAGTAAATTAAAAATCGCCCAGAACATCAAGTACGACATCACCGTTTTGCAGAATTATGGGGTTACGGTGGCTGGGCCGATGTTTGACACCATGTTGGCGCATTATTTATTGGAGCCCGACCAGCGACATAACATGCAATTGTTGAGTGAGAAGTTTTTGGGATATACGCCTGTTTCCATCGAGACATTGATCGGAAAAAAGGGTAAATCACAGGGATCGATGCGCGATGTGGAGTTATCGGCCATTGCGGAATATGCGGCGGAAGATGCTGATGTCACATTTCAACTCTATGGTGTTCTCAAGCCTGCATTGGAAGAACGCGGTTTGTTGGGGCTGTTGATGGATGTGGAAATGCCTGTGGTGGTGGTATTGGAGGCGATGGAGCGGCAGGGCGTGCGTGTGGACGTGGACTTCTTGAAAGATTACAGCAATCAATTGTTGGAGCAAGTTCGCGGGGTACAGGCGAACATTTTTCAGGAAGCGGGCGGAGTGTTTAATATCGCATCGGCACAGCAAGTAGGAACCATTTTGTTTGATAAACTCAAGCTTTCAGATAAGCCGAAGAAGACGAAAACGGGGCAGTATCAAACCGATGAAGAAACGTTGAATGCGCTGTTGGGTAAGCATCCCATTGTACAGCACATCATGGATTTTAGGGCTTTGCAGAAATTGAAGAGCACCTACGTAGATGCATTGCCTTTGTTGGTGGATGCGCAATCGGGTAGGGTGCATACGCATTTTAATCAGGCGGTTGCGGCAACGGGGCGGTTGAGTAGTCAGAATCCCAACTTGCAGAACATCCCCATTCGCACAGAGTTGGGCCGGGAGATTCGGAAGGCGTTTGTTTCGAAAGGACCTGAAACGGTGTTGTTGAGTTGTGACTATTCGCAGATTGAGCTGAGAATCATTGCGCACATGAGTGGCGATGCAGGGATGCAAGAAGCGTTTAAGCAGGGCTTGGATATCCATACAGCCACGGCGGCGAAAGTTTGGGGTGTGAACTTGGACGAGGTGGACAAAGAGATGCGGAGGAAGGCGAAAACGGTCAATTTCGGGATTATCTATGGCATTTCAGCCTTTGGTTTGAGTCAGCGCGTGGGCATTTCCCGTGGTGAGGCCAAGGAAATCATTGAGAACTATTTCAAGCAGTTTGGGGGTATCAAGGAATACATGGACGATACAGTGAACAAGGCCAGGGAGCAGGGGTATGTAGAGACCATTTTGGGTAGACGGAGATACATGCGCGATATTTTATCGGCGAATGCGGTGATGCGTGGTTTTGCGGAGCGAAATGCGATCAATGCACCCATTCAGGGGAGTGCGGCGGATATGATCAAGTTGGCGATGATTCAAATTCACGATTGGTTGAATGCCGAAAAATTGAAGTCGCGGATGATTTTGCAAGTGCATGATGAATTGCTTTTCGATGTACCCGCGGAAGAGTTGGCTTATGTAGAGCCAAAAATCAAGGCTTTGATGGAAGGCGCGATGACTTTGGACGTACCCGTGTTGGTAGAATCTGGCAAGGGCAACAACTGGCTAGAAGCGCATTAATTGGGGCTCTGAAACTCGGCACCGCGTGCGAGGATCAATTGTAGAATGTCCAATTCAATCCGAAGCGGATGCGATACGGCTGGATGGGGTATCCGGCGATGTATTGGTATCGGGTATTAAATCCGGGTATGGTAAAAATCTCGTTGATGTGTTCTGCTTTGAGGAAGACATCCAC
>SXGQ01738800.1_pt1 | contig 14016 bp, 20 predicted proteins | sample 3178371 | NCBI WGS metagenome assembly SXGQ01 (sample SAMN11356859, study PRJNA531348) | freshwater metagenome | isolation source: freshwater sample F1-20 | place: China: Fuxian Lake, Yuxi | collected 2017-12-25
ACTGCGATCACTGTGGTGAACCGTGGATCCGGCAACATCACTGTGGCACAAGGCACCGGCGTGAGCCTATACCTGGCCGGCAACTCCTCAGCTGGCAACAGGACAGTGACCACTTATGGCATGGCCACCCTGCTCAACGTGGCAGCCAATGTGTGGATGATCAACGGCACAGGAGTTGTTTGATGAGCGGTATCATGCAGAGCGTGCTGGGCAACTGGAATGTGCCAGCAGTGGTGTCGGGCACACAACTGGTGTTAGATCTTGATGCGGCCAACTATTCCGCTGTGCCTGTGAACGGAAGCACCATAGCCGGCACCGGTGGTTACACCATAAACGTGGTAAATCCCACGCCTCGAATATCCTGGAGCAGTGACAATGGTGGTGTGTTTAGAGTTACCACTGCATCGGCCAATGACTTTTTGACCTTTGGACCCGACTTCAGCTCCAGCACACAGGCCTACACCGTGGGCATGGCCTACAAGTGGAACGGAGCCACGGCCGGTAGATTGCTCAATGCCAACACATCATCGCCGGATTTTCTCATGGGACTGTGGGGCTCGGGCTCCTGTAGGATGAACATAGCCTTTGCCGGCTCATTCATTGGCTCAAGCTCGACCTTGGCTGACACGGCCTGGCATTTTATCTGGTTCACCTGCACAGGGACAGTGAGTGCCACACGAAGCAAAAGCTACATAGCCACCACCACAACACCCGCCGGCACCAACGGCACAGGCAGTGGCAATGGTGGATTCAATGGGCTGAGACTGTTTGGTAGATTTGTCAACAGCACCACCAGCAGTGAACAAGTGGACGCAGATGTGGGATTTGTCAAAGTATGGAATGGTGAGTTGACCCTGGCCGAAATCCAGGCCCAATACGCAGCCTATGCCGCTAGATTTGGCTACTAAACCTATCAAACTGCCAGATCCATGTAACGGTCTATAAACTGCCAAAAACTCGCTAAATACTCCAAAGCGAGGTAAAACATGTCGATAGAAGTAATCAACGTAGGAACTGTGCCCAATGATGGAACTGGAGATGGCTTACGCACGGCTTACATCAAATGCAACAACAATTTTGCGTTCCTAAATTCATTCACCAGCAACAATGCGCCCACACTGAGCACGGGTTCAGTGGGCGATTCAGCCGGGCAAACAGCCTATGATGGCAGTTACTATTATGTGTGCTTCCAAGACTATGATGGTTCATCAGTGATCTGGGGCAGGATCTCGCTTGACACGAGCTGGTAACGTATGGCACAACCACAATGGATCACTCCTGCTGGAGACCTAGGAACCATAGCCGAGGGATTGTTTTTCCAAACTCCCGTTGAGGCAGTGGATCCCGATGGCGGCACAGTGCAGTATAGGCTCATAGCCGGAACCTTGCCCGGCGGCATACAAGTCACAGCCAATGGCGTGATAGAAGGCGTGCCTGCTGCCTTCGCCACTGTGCGCGGCGTGCCCCTTGAAGTTGCAGAAAACGTGACCAGCCGTTTTGCTGTGCGTGCTTTTGTTCAAACGCCTGGTGGCCTAGTGCGACTCAACGACCGCACCTTTACTATCACTGTGACAGGCCAGGATCTGCCACAGTTCATAACACCAGCTGGATCGCTTGGTCTGTTCTACGACGGCGACACAGTGGATTATCAAATTCTCTATGGAGACGCTGATCAAAATGACCTGGTGATAATCACCCTGGAAGACGGTGAACTGCCTCCAGGACTGCGTATTTCCACCACTGGACTGATTGAAGGTTACATAGAACCGGTGGCACCACTGCCAGACACTGCTATCGCAGGTTACGATCGCACCGGTACTGCTTTTGATCAGTTTCCCTTTGATTTTTCGTCAAGATCTATTTCTACCAACTATCAGTTCACGCTACAGATATCCGACGGCAAAGATCGATCTCAACGCACGTTCGAGATGTTTGTGGTAAGCCGTGACAGCCTCACAGCCGATACCACGGACTTCACAGCGGACAACAATGAAATCACTGCCGACGTGTTGCCACAACGAGCACCATTGATCACCAATTATCCTCCCGACGGATATATCGGACTGTATCGACATTCTAACTTCTTTGCCTATCAGTTCCAGGCCATTGATCTTGACGGCGACCAATACCTGTTCGAGATCGCAGCTGGGGATTCAGCTGATCTGCCCCCAGGGCTGACCTTGGACCAGAACACTGGGTGGTTGTATGGTTACATACCTGATCAAGGTGCCACTGAAAATGCATACAACTTCGTGCTGTATGTTTACAAAAAAGACAATCCCACACTGATTTCTGCGCCTTATGCCTACAGCATAGACACCATCGGTGACATCGAGACTGCTGTGACCTGGATCACGCCCACCAATATTGGTATCATCGACAACGGTGGGTTGAGTTTGTTTGCAGTAGAAGCAGTGACCAACAGCGATAGATCTCTGCAGTATCGTCTCAAACCTGGTGCCGGTCCAGCGGAAGACTATGTGCCCGGTGTCTACAACAAGTTACCACAGGGGCTAAAACTTTTGCCCTCAGGGCACATATCAGGTCGTGTGAGTTTCAATACCTTTGCCCTGGATGGTGGAACTACCACGTTCGATAAGGTGCGCACCACCAGGCTGGTGGCAGCGCCCACAACCTTTGATTCGGTGTTTAATTTCACTGTAGAAGTGTTCAGTTCAGATGGCCTGATATCAACTTTCAAGAGTTTTTATATAACTGTGAATCGTGAGTTCAATGAGCCCTATGAAAGCCTGTATATACAGGCCATGCCCAGCGAAGCCGACCGAGATCTCATTGACAGCTTGCTCCAGAACCAGGACATCATGGATCCCGATCTCATATTCCGCGATGATGATCCATGGTATGGTGTGAGCCGTAACGTGATATATCAGCATGCCTTTGGCTTGCGGGCAGCCACGCTGGAACAGTATGTGGAAGCCTTGGATCTCAATCATTTCCGCAAACAGTTGGTATTGGGTGACATCAAGGTGGCCCAGGCCCGATACAACAAGACCGGAGCCGTGGCCTATGAAGTGGTCTATAGCGAGATCATAGATTCTGGAGTGAATGAGCAGGGCGAAAGTCCGCCGCAGTCAGTGCCTACTGCATTTCCTATCACGGATCCCTATGATGGGTCCACTGAAATCACCGAAGTATACCCCAACAGTCTCATTGAGATGCGCGACCAGGTCATTGACACAGTGGGACAATACAGCCAGGTCCTGCCACTATGGATGACATCCAAGCAGGCCAACGGACGTGTGTTGGGATTCACCAAAGCCTTTATCATAGCCTATACCAAGCCCGACCGAGGAAATCAGTTGGCCTACAACATCCGCACACAATGGGGTGAGCGACTGAACCTAGTGGACTTTGAAGTGGATCGGTTGATCTTGGATCGTTTGATGACCCGCAACTGGGTGGCATTTGACGATTCTACCATAGATGGAGAATGGACACCGCCAGCAAGTTCTACCACATTTGATCGGTTCGACAGACCCAGCAATCTCAACTTCATTGGGCGTGTGGACTATGCCACTGAACTCAGTTTTGCTGACGTCAACAACCAAACCTTGGCCTACATCGCCAGCCTGGGAGGCATAGACGGCGCCATTGGCAGTGCGTTGAACAATCGCACCCTGGTGTTCAAGAAACAGTATGATTGGCCCGGTGGCGAAACCGATGATGAAGCATTCACGGCATGGTCCAGCACCTACGATCAGTTGATCTATGACAGCACTCCGTTGGATCCCAGTTCTGTGCTGTCTCAGCAACAACGTCTGGCCATATGGAAGATGACCGTGGTAGAGGGCAATTACGTCTCCTTGAGCCTGGTCAAAGAAGCCAACATCTATGACTATGTGTTTGTGACACGTGGTGCTACCTGGGCCGATACCGAACTGTATCTACCCAACCAGATCGCACGGGTATGGAGCCTGATCCCAGAGCCAGCCACTGAAGAAACCACATTTGATGATCGCAGCTTGCTGTTCAACGCACCCAGCGATCAATGGCAATACACCGACGAATACAACCGTTTTCTGCTGTTCCCCAAAGTCAATATCCTGGGGCCCAATTTGCAAGAATAGCGTTTTTCAATGACTGCGCCAATCCGGCTAAATATAGTCATAAACTAGGAATATAAAGATGGCATCAAACATCAACCCAAACAACATTGACACAGCATATCCCATCGCTGGTCAGGACAACGATTCGCAGGGTTTCCGCGATAACTTTACCAACATCAAGACCAACTTTGAGTTCGCGGAATCAGAGATCGACGACCTGCAGAGCAAAGTCCTGCTCAAAGCCGCGCTCACAGGCACCACCCTAGACAACAACATGGCTGGAGCGGCCCTGGTGGCACCCACACTACGTGGTGTGCGTTACACACGCATCGCGCCCACGGCCACATCGGGCAACATCACCGTGGACTTTGCCGCCGGCAGTTACTATCGCATCAACCAAAACGCCAACATCAATCTAGCGTTCACCAACATACCCAGTGCAGGCAACTACGCAGAATGGACCGTGCAGTTGATCACCAATGCAGGCAATGCTGTCACACTGCCCAGCGCAGTTTCCATCGGCAACACCAACATACAAGGCGCAGATGCCAACAACGTGGTCACTTTCAATCAAAGTGGCACCTATAGTCTGAAGTTTTCAACCAGCGACGGGGGCTCGTCTGTGGCAGTGGAAGATCTTGATCGACCACGCAATCGATTCATGAACCCGTTGTTCCTGCAAGTGCCCGAATCATTCTCGGCCAACGGCAACGTGAGCCTGACCAATTCTACCACGGTGTTCACTTCCAGTGCCAACAGGACAGGTAACCTCAATGCCGGTGCCGTGGGACAGATCAAGATCTTGGCCTATGGCAATGCCGCTGCCGGAAACACCCGGATTACCGTGGCCAATGCGGCCTGGGGCGGATCCAACATCGCTAACCTTTCTGCGGTAGGATCGGCCTGCACCATGCAGTGGGTGAGTTCCAAATGGTTCGTGATCGGCAACAACGGCGTCACTTTCAGTTGATCCAAACACGCTTGACACACTTGCTCCTTTATGTTACACTAGCATAGAGGAGTTTTCATTTATGCTCATGGATTTCAACTGTGACAGCCAATTTGTGCCAAAGGTCACCAACCAGCGTCGCATCCGCGTAGGAGACCTGTGATGGAACATCCTTTGATCGGAGATCTCGGAGAACTCACACTGGAACAACTGCACGAAAAGATCAATGAACTGCATCGCAAGTTGGGTGTGGCAGCCAGATCTGGCAATGGTTACCTGTGCGATCAACTGCGCATGGCCATAGAAAGTTACACCAACCGCGCCCGACAGATACAGGATAAACAGTATCAAGATGCCCAGCAAAATTTTGACGACAAGATAAACATTTCCAATCACTGATGAATGTCCGTATAGAATACCCTGCTGAGTTCCTGGCCGCCGCCCACTGGGAGGATTCAGTGCTGATGAATTGTTATAGCGTGCGCTGTGAGATGATCACTGGCACCAATGACGCGGTAGAGCAAAACGTGGCCCTGGAACGCTTGAAATGGATCCTGTTCCAGGCCATGCAGAATTCGGTGTTCATTGATGCCCGAGAAAAAGCCACCATAAAACGCCTGGAAGCGGCAGGCCTGAGGACTGTGCCGTTGCCTGCACCTCCGGTTGACCAAGTGATAGGCATGATGCTATACTCTAAATTAGAAGCAGTGATGGAGGGTCGCATATCCATCATGCAACTGTCCCTTAGTTCGGAATTGGGTGAAAATGTGATCTATCATCAAAACAACATGGAATCCCTGGGGCCATTGGCCCAGCCTGGTTGGTGGCAAAATCCCGAACCTGTGTGCAGTGATGCCAGGTCCACTGCGGCCAAAGTGGTAGATATCAGTACCAGCCAAACTTGGAAAAGCCTGGATCTGCACTGGACGCAGGACACGGACGATGTGAAATCTAACGTGGTAGCATTCCGCAAAGATGAAGACAAATAAATTTGGTGAAATCATATTGGGTGAGCCAGATCTCAGTGATCTGCTCATGCAAGGACGTGATGTCGCCAACATGTCACATGTGACCGTGGATGCCAGTGTGAACATAGAACAACTGGCCTCTGTGCTGGACGATGCCAGCAGTGTATTGACCTGGACCTTTCCTGAAAACAGCGACATCTCAGTGCCGGAGTTTGATCGCATCAAGCAAGGCCATTGGTTCATGCCCAATGAATATCAGCAACTGGACATAGCCCAGCATGTGCTGTCGTTGTGTGACACACCGGAACAACTGCAAAGGGCCGGCGCGGAACTGCTGATGTTCCAAGAACGTGAACTATTTGATCTCCTGCGATATCTCAAATATCTCGTGGATGTCATGCGACAAAACAATGTTATTTGGGGAGTGGGTCGAGGATCCAGCGTGGCCAGTTATGTGCTGTATCTCCTGGACGTGCATAGGATTGATTCCATGTTCTATGATTTAGATCCTGCAGAATTCCTCCGTTAAATACACCATTACCAGGAGTAGGAAAAATGACCAAAAAAGTATACAGGACAGCGCAAGGCAAGACAGTGGATCTTGGCAGCCTGATCCTACAAAATGAAACAGTGCGTGCCGTGGGCAACATGGGCGTGAACGCTCGTGGTGACAGGGTTGATGGACAGAACCGTTCCATTGATTCGCGCAATCAACGTGTGGGACGGCAGTATGCCCGACAGACCACCAATGTCAGCGACCAGCGCAAAACCAAATCTCGCCAAGACGAGATCAAGGCAGATGAAGTAGTAAACGACACAGTAATTGAGAACACGCCGGTCACTGAAGTAGCTGACACCCATATAGAATCTGCCGCGTCAGGTCACACTGCATCGGTGGTGCCAGAAGGTGGACTGGCAGCCGCCATCGCCAAAGCACGCCAGATCAAACAAGAACCATTGAAATCCCCTAGACAACTGCGAAAAGAAACGCCAGGAGTGCAGAAAATATGACCAGAGCCGCTTTTGCTCCGCATCGCATACACAAACTAAAAGCTTTGCATGACACTGTGATAGTGTCAGACATGCAGTTCAAAGATCGCCAACTCAGTTCGGGTATCATCCTCATGAACGACAACGGCAAAGCCGACGGCATCCGGCCACGCTGGGGCCAGGTCTATGAAGTAGGCCCTGAACAGCAGGATGTGCGTCCTGGTCAGTGGATCTGCGTGGCCCATGGTCGTTGGACTCGAGGTCTAGAAATCGAAGACGATCAAGGAGCAAAGACCATACGCAAGGTCGATCCCAAAGATATCTTGTTGATCAGCGACGAGCCACCGGGGGCCGACGATACCATATCTGAGGCAGTGTCGGGCTCCTGATGGGGTTCCAAAAACCCGATTTACACAGTGCGGAAATGGCCATCAGGAAGGCCGTGACTGAGATACGCAGTCCTTACAACGATGGGTTCACTTCAGCATATCTCAAACTAGAACTCTATCAACTCAAATGCATGTTGGAAGATCTCTATCAGGATCTTCCTAGATTCAGCGACGAAGACTCTTGGGAAAAGGTGCGCATGATAGAGTTATTGACCAAGAAAGAACAGCATGGGCAAAGGTAGCACGCCAAGACCGTTTTCGGTTGATCGATCCACTTTTGATTCCAATTGGGATCAGATTTTCAAAAAAACCAAAAAGACCCAAGGCGAACTACAGGCCGAGGCTTTCCTGCGAGACGAATATTATGACCTAGATCAACAGGAATGGGATGCCTACAGCGGTCTGCCCAACCCTGATGCATACAGAAAGGACGACGATGCAAATAAGAGTTAAACAAAATGCAGAAGAATTTGGCCAGTGTGGTTGTGGACGCAGTCCAACTGGCAAATGCTGTGGATGGCATGGCTTGACAGAAGAAGCCTATCGTGCTAAACTAAGCGAGTGGGAATTTGAACAATATCAAAAACAGGCCCAGGAAACATGGGGCGACAGTTGCACCACGGGTCGTGGAGAATAATGTAGGAGAAAAACCTTGTTTGCTGTGTTAAAATTTATCTGGATCGTTTGCAAAAATTTTAAGTATCTGCTGAACATCGATCGCAATGCTCTGGCGAACATACCAGACTATGCCAAATATTTCAGTATGATTTTACTGAGTTGTTTTTGGGCATTGGCATTTGGCCTTTATGTCGGAGAACTATTTTTCATTGGCTACAGCATGATAGGTCATATTGCATTGATCACTATGGTATTTGTCACCTGGTGGACATTCCGAGGATATCAGCAACGTGTGAAGTTCAAGCCTCGGCAAGGCGACAGTTGGCTCAGGGCTCCAGATCGTTCTGCTCGAGATGATGAAATGAGTGATGAACAACGACATCAATTGGCTAGAAAGATATAATATGAACGATTTGAAATTTACCACCGCAGGAACATATATGGCTGATAAAAGATGTTGTGGCAGTGGAACTTGCATAATCAATGCACAAGGCGAGTGCTGGTGCGGCCAGCGTTGGGATGGAGAAAAAATGTGCCAACCATATTTTGTCAACGAATCAGGCCTGCGTGTCGATGCTGTGTCAGGCGAACTGTTTCCAGATCGTTCAACCAATAGCCAAAATCTTGCACCATGATACAACAGTTTAGGATAAAATTAGCTCGCTGGATATTAGGCAAACATTGTGCCTGCTACAACATGGGATATCACACGTTGTGCGACTTTACGATCAATCATAGAATTGGAAATAAAAAAGCCAAGAGTACAGAGTAATGGATGAAATATCAAAATACAAAAGTATTTCTAAATTAGATTACGATAAAATATCGGGGTCCGATTGGCCTTCTTACGAGATCTTTTTATATGCCGAAGAACTACCTGATTTTGTAATCAATGAATTAGAACAAATGATGAGTGATATCACTCCAGTCAAAACTTTTATTGGAAAAAATATAGATTATGGAGAATTCCTCAAAAAAGAATATTTTTATGTTGTAGATAACCGTTCTGTGTTAGAATTAGGACCAAACAAGGGATTCCACACAAATCTTATACAACAAATGAATCCCAAATTCCATGAAGCTATTGAACCCAATGCACAATGTAGTAAATTTTTACAAGATAGATATTTTGGAAACGTCCAGACCATCCATGACGATGCTTTTATGGTTTTACAAAATGCTAAAAAAATCGATGTTGTAATTTGTTTTGGATTACTGTATCATTTACATAGTCCTTTGTACTTATTGGAATTAATAGCCAATAACTGTGATCCGGATATCATCTTGTTAGATTGTGTCCACTCTCCGGCAGTGTTAGAATTTCTTGAAGAGGCAACAAATACCCCAGGTAATAGATTTTCTATGGGGAATTGGAAGTCAATTAAATTCAATCTAAACGCCCCTTTTGAAATTGTTTCGCAATCAATGAAACAATTAGATTACAAGTTGATCAAAAGTTCAAATTTGACAATACAAGATAATGCTTCAAAATCTAACAGTTGGGTCGGTATGTGGGAAAAATTTAATAAGGAAGACAATTGATGAAAGAACTATGGACAGAAAAATATCGCCCGCGCACGCTCGCAGATTATGTGTTCCGCGATGACGCACAACGGCAACAGGTAGAAGGCTGGGTAAAAAGTGGCGCTATTCCACATCTGCTGTTTTCAGGAGCCCCAGGTGTAGGCAAGACTACCTTGGCCAAGATACTGATCAACGAACTAAAGATCGATGACTATGATATATTGGAAATCAACGCCAGCCGTGAAAACTCCGTGGACACCATCCGAGACAAGATCACAGGCTTCGTGCAGACCATGCCATTTGGAAACTTCAAGATAGTGCTCCTGGACGAGGCCGACTACATATCTCCCAATGGTCAAGCCGCTCTTCGCGGAGTGATGGAGACTTATCATGCATCTGCACGTTTTATTCTCACTTGCAACTATCCCAATCGCGTGATTCCTGCTCTACACTCAAGATGCCAGGGTTTCCACATCGAGCGGGTTGATGTCACTGAATTTACTGCTCGTATGGCCACTGTGCTGGTCACAGAAAACGTAGAGTTTGATCTTGATACCTTGGATACCTATGTCAAAGCCACTTATCCAGATCTGCGTAAATGCTTGAACATGTGCCAGATGAATGCAGTGTCGGGCCGCCTGGATACGCCACATGGCGACGAAGGTGGCGCACGTGAATGGAAAGTCGATGTGGTGCGACTGTTCAAAGCCGGCAAGATCCGTGAGGCTCGAACACTGCTATGCCAAAGCGCACGTCCCGAGGAGATGGAAGAAGTGTTCCGCTGGATGTATGACAATCTAGATCTTTGGCACACTGATGCCCACAAGCAAGATCAAGCCATAGTGATCATACGCAATGGCATAGCCAACATACCCATGGTGGCAGATCAAGAGATCAATCTTGCCGCTACCATGATCGAACTGTCAGCACTGACATGAGATATCTCATCATCAACTACTATCGTAAACCTGATGGAAAGGTAGATGAAGCTACCACTGTGACAAAAAAAGTAAAAATGCGTGACTTGCAAAGCGCGGCAGTTATCTTGGATTTCAAAGAATGCAAAGTGATCAAGGCCAGCATGGATGGCACTGTGTTGCCCAGAGATTTCGATCGCATAGTGAATTTTTATTATAAATTTTATCCAACTATAATCCAAAGATTATTCAACGAAAACGGTTATGAGATCAAAACTGCGGAACCTGGATCGACTGATCCTAACTGACTGTGATGGAGTGCTCCTGGATTGGGAGTGGGCTTTCAATGTATGGGTGCAACAACATGGTTTCACACTGCAACCTGGCTCGCAACTGGTCTATGACATGGGTCAGAGATATGGCACATCTAAAGAACAGATCCGGAAGTTGATAAAGATTTTCAATGAGTCAGCATCCATTGGATTTCTACCGGCCTTGAGAGACTCGGTCTACTACGTCAAGCGCCTGCACGAAGAGTTTGGTTTCAGATTCCACTGCATCACCAGCTTGAGCCGAGATGAAAACGCACAGAAACTGCGCGAAATGAATCTGCAAAAGATCTATGGTGCCACAGTGTTTGAACGTATCGTGTGCTTGGATACCGGAGCCCACAAAGATGACATCTTGGAAGAATACGAAGGCACAGGTTGTTGGTGGATCGAAGACAAGCCCGAAAATGCCCTGGCTGGATGGCAACAAGGGCTCAAACCCATCCTGCTAGAGCATGGGCACAACATGGACTATGACCACCCAGATATTACGATCTGTAAGAACTGGGCGGACATTTTCCGTCAAATCACAGCATCCTCTTATTCAGCATAGAGTCCTAGCACTGTGTCAATGATTGGGTGACGTTGTATATCCCGTTTTCCTAAGGTACATACTGCTAGGCCATTTGCGTCGTGCGCTTTCAGTCTCTCGCAGAGATCTAGTAGGCCATTGTCTCGCTTGGTGCGGTCGGTCTGTTCAACGTCCCCGGTAACTACGATTTTTGAACCGCTGCCAATGCGGCTCAAAAGCATTTTCATCTGTCCTGGAGTGGCATTCTGCATCTCGTCAGCGATGATCCAAGCAGATTTGAAAGTCCTTCCTCGCATGAAAGCCAAGGGTGAGATTTCTATGATCTGGTCGTCCATCATCTTGACAATGTCTTGTGGTCTGTAGTATTCACGCAACACATCCAGCAGTGGCCTGGTCCACGGTTCCATCTTTGATATCAGATCGCCGGGCAGGAATCCATGTCGCTCATCCTCTACTCCTACCGCAGGACGGGTTAGAACTATCCTTTCACATTGCCCGGCTTTGAGAGCCTTGATGGCCGCTTGCATGGCCAAATAGGTCTTGCCCGTTCCAGCAGGACCTACAGCCACCACTATGTGTTGGCTGGGATCTAACAGGGTCAGAATGAGATGTTCTTGATTGCGGGTTTTTGGCACTAGATCTACGTGCCTGGTTTGTCGGAGTGCTTGGTTAAAGTTGATGGTGTTTTCTTGCTGTGTGTGAATACGTCGTTGGGCCTTGGCCCCTCTTGCTCTACTCAATGTCAATTCTCCTTTGAACATTTGTGCGCTACCTCACATGAATATTTAGGTCATTAACCTGCGTCATAACACAGGACAGAATTCCAAGATCAGCCCACTAAATATTAGGCTTTGCTCATACCTGCCAGGCAAAAAACAGCAAACTATCGCTGGCCATAAATACTTGACCATGGACAGCAATATCTTCAAAAACGACCAAGACTACTGGCTCATAGCCGACAACATCCGTGACCTTTATCTCAGCGACGGCAGCCTCAGCACACTGCTGGATTTTGAGCGTGTGCTGGACGAACTGGATATCTACGCATTCCGTAACTGGCAGTTGGGCGAGCTGGTGTCAGGGCCCGACATTGGCAAATACAAGGTAGGTTGCATATTCATGTGGCCCGGGGAACTCATGCCAGACCCACGCGGTGCCCGTAGATTGTTGCCTTTTGACTGCGAAGTGCGCTTCAAAAAGACCCGCATGAAAGTGCCCAAGAAGATCGAAAAACCCACAGATTTCCGTCCTGGCACACACAAAGCCAAACTCATAGACAAACCCATATGGTTGGTAGAAATCGTCATGCCCAAGAATCTCATGAATGACATCCGCACCGGTGCCGTGGAACTGGAAGATGAAAGCATAGACCTAGAAGAACTGGATCAGGCCTATGAGCAGGATCTGGATCAGGAACAATATCAAGACCAAGGTGCCGCACAGCAGGCCCAGGCCACGTTGGCACCACCAGGAGGAATGCCCAATGTTGTCTGAAGGACTTAGTTTCAAAGACTTGGTAGGCATGATGAAGCCCACCATACACATCGATGAGTTTTCATCCAAGATGGGTGACGATGACGAGATCTTGGTGGCATCATTCTTTGTGCGTGACAGAGAAGCCGCCAAGGACATAGTGAACTGGTTGGAAAAGGGCTACGATGCAGTGATCGACGCAGATACCAGTCCTGGCGAGATCCGGCCCAATCGATATCTGGTGTATGCCGAAATGAAACGCCGATCAAATGTTGCGGACAAACTGGAAGAAATACTCAGCGATTTTTCCACGCTGACAGAATACGAAGACAGTTCCAAATGGACCTTGGTCTACAGAGGCAAAGATCAACCATGGTCAGTGGAAGCATTCAACGCCACTGTGCCTACCAGTCCCAAAGAGTATCGCCGTCGTGTGGAGAGCGACCTCAACGAAATGCGTTCTGCATCTGGCTTGCCTGTGCGGCAGATCTATGAACGCGAAGCAGATATTAGAACCTTACAAAGTGCTGCCGGTCTGATCTAAACTGCTACATACTCCTATGATAGTGAGTTGTGGCGACAGTTTTTTCTACGGTAGCGATCTACAAGATCCAAACAGCACATGGCCCGCGCTGGTCGCGCAGAGACTGGGATTAGAGTATCACTGCCTAGCCCAACCTGGCGTGGGAAATCTCCGCATACTACAGCAAGTGATTGAGGCGTTGGATCGTTTTGGACCCCGGGCTACCTATCTTGTCAACTGGACCTGGATTGACCGTTTTGATTATGTCCACAGCCAAGATGCCCAGTGGCATACCATACGGCCTGCACTGAATGATTCACCAAATGATGATCTTTACTATAGACATTTTCACAGTGAACTGTCAGACAAGTTCCGGAATTTGATCTATGTATCACATGCGTGCAACATGATGCAAGGTCATCGATGTGCGATGACTTACATGGATCGATTGCTGTTGGATCAACAATGGCATGCTCCGGATTATGTGCAGGTTTTACAAAACAAAATACACCAACATCTCCGTGATTTTGATGGACAGACATTTCTCGAATGGAGCAGAGATCATGGTTTTGCCGAGAGTCAAGGTTGGCATCCACTAGAGGCAGCGCATGTGGCAGCCGCTGACCATTGGTTGCACAAAGTGTCCGCACTATGAGTTATTGTCCTTTGCCATTCCGACATGTTTTCATTGAGCCACGAGGTATCAAGCCTTGTTGCAGTTTCACAGAGACTGCTAA
>SXGQ01758711.1_pt1 | contig 14016 bp, 12 predicted proteins | sample 3178371 | NCBI WGS metagenome assembly SXGQ01 (sample SAMN11356859, study PRJNA531348) | freshwater metagenome | isolation source: freshwater sample F1-20 | place: China: Fuxian Lake, Yuxi | collected 2017-12-25
CAGGTGATCATCGGCGCTAGTAAATGTGCCGATAAGTCCATCGGTAAGGACAACTCCCTTTACTAGATCATCAAAGAAATTATCATTTAAGCTCTGAGCTAAGGTGCTTTCAACTAGCTCTACCCAGGTAAGTGGATCTACGAGCTCCTTTATCTCTGACTCGGTTGGCACTGGTTTTAACATAGTTGGTGCTACAACTTCAGCAAACTCTTTAATAGATTTCCACGGCTGGAAAACCCTCCTCAACTCCGCCGACCTCGAAACCGATCCCATCACCGAACTCGTCCGCGTCTACCGCGAAGTCAACGCTTCCGCCAAACAGGACCCCAACGTCCTCGAAACCTGCAAGGCCGAACTCGTCAAACTCCAGGCCGGCGACCCCGAAAACCTGGCCATCTGGCAGCAGTGCATCGACGTCTCCAAACGCGGACTCCAAGCCATCTATCAGAAACTCGACGTCCGCTTCGATCATTGGCTCGGTGAAAGTTTCTACAACGACCGTCTCCCGGGCCTCGTCGACGAATTTCTAACACAAGGCATCGCCCGCGAAAGCAATGGTGCCATCTGCATCTTCTCCGACGACACCGGTCCGCCGGAAGAGGACCCGTTCAAAGTCCACCGCGAGGACGGCTGGACCGACAACCCCGCCATCATCCGCAAAGCCGACGGCGGCTTCCTCTACGCCACCACCGACCTTGCCACCCTCGAATACCGCATCGATCAATGGAAGGCCGACCAGATCTGGTACGTCGTCGGCGTTCCCCAATCCCTCCACTTCCGCCAGATCTTCGATGCCGCCGCACGATGGGGCAAACAAGGCGACTTCCGCCACATCGCCTTCGGCTCCATCCTCGGTGAGGACCGCAAGCTGATGAAGACCCGCTCCGGCGACAACGTCGGCCTAACAGACGTGCTCACCGAAGCCGTCGAACGCGCCGCAAAAGCCATCGCCGAGAAAAACCCCGACCTCCAGGGCGAGGAAGCCGCCGAAATCGCGGAAATCGTCGGCATCGGTGCTGTCAAATTCGCCGAACTCTCGCAAAACCGCCTCACCGACTACGTCTTCGCATGGGACCGCATGCTAGCCCTCCAAGGCGACACCGCACCCTACCTTCAATACTCCAGCGTCCGCATCCGCTCCATCTTCCGCAAGCTCGACGCACCCTTCGATGCCTCCTCCGCCACAATCGTTCTCGAGAAAGACGAGGAAATCCACCTCGTCCGCCTCCACCTCCGCTTCGGCGAAGTCCTTCCCGTAGTACTCGAGGATTTCCGCCCGAACCTTCTCGCGAACTATCTGCTGGAACTCGCCCGCGCCTTCCACTCCTTCTTCGAGGCCTGCCCGGTCCTCAAATCCGAGGAACCTGTCCGCTCCAGCCGCCTTGCCCTCTGCGAACTCACCTCCCGCATCCTCAGCCAGGGCCTCGCACTCCTCGGCATCCGCTGCCCGGAGAAAATGTAAGGTCCGGCCTCCACGCCCGTTATTGCTTCCCAGCAACCTATCAGCTAACAGAACATGCCCGCCTTTTACGTCATCGGCCACAAAAACCCGGACACGGATGCCATCTGTTCCGCCATCGGTCATGCCGCACTCCTGCGGGCCTCCGGTGAGGAACCCCACGCAGAAGCCGCACGTTGCGGAGATGTCCCGCAACGCACCGCCTGGGTCCTCGAGAAAGCCGGAATGGAAGCGCCCCTGTTGGTCACGGACGTCCGCACCACCGCGGCCATGATCTGCCGCCGCGAAATCGTCCAGGTCCACCTCACGGACACCTTTCTAATAGCCTACCGCCGCATGCTCTCCTCCGGCGTCCGCTGCGTCCCGGTCACCGATGACGACGGCAAGGTCCACGGCATGCTCCGCTACCTCGATTTGTTGGAACTGCTCCTCCCCGCACAAACCGAAGGCCTCAGCGTCCGCACCGTCCACGTCTCGCTCGGCAAACTCGCCGCCACCCTGGACGCGAAAAGCCTCGGAGCCGAAATCCCACCCGCAGATGAGGAAGAAGACCTCATCCTCCTCGTCGGCGCATCCTCCCAAGGCACCGTCGACAAACGCCTCGAACAGGCACAAAAGGATGGAAACGTCGGCCAGTTCCTCGTCATCTGCGGCGATCGCCCCATCGTCCAACGCTACGCCATCGAACGCGGCGCGCGCGCCCTCCTCGTCACCGGCAACAACCCCGTCTCCGAGGACATCCGCCAGTTCGCTGTTAGAAAAAACGTCGTCCTCCTCACCTGCCATCAGGACACCGCCTCCGCATCCACCCTCATCCGCTGCTCGCGCGCCGTCAGCCACGTGATGGAAACCGCCTTCACCCCCATCCACGGCTCGGATCCCGTCTCCCGCCTCCGCAAACGCCTCGCCTCATCCAAACAAGACCTCTTCCCCGTCTTCGACGGCCCCGACCACGAACTGTTAGGCGTCCTCTCCAAATCCGACCTCATCGATCCCCCGCGCATCCGCCTCGCCCTCGTCGATCACAACGAATACGCCCAAGCCGTCAACGGCGTCGAGGAAGCCGAAGTCGTCGAAGTCATCGACCACCACCGCCTCGCCGGCGACCTCGTCTCCCGCGAGCCCATCCGCTACCTCAACGAACCCGTCGGCTCCACCTCCACCCTCGTCGCCCGCAAATTCCTCCACCGCGATCTAACACCCGATCCCGGCGTCGCCATCTGCCTCTGCGCCGGCATCGTCTCCGATACCCTCTGCCTTACCTCCCCCACCACCACCCAGCTCGACCGCGACATGCTCGCATGGCTCGGAAAAATCGCCGGCATCGATCCAAAACGCTTCACCGAGGAATTCTTCGCCGTCGGCTCCCTCCTCGCCACCGGCACCCCCGAAGACATCCTCAACGCCGACCGCAAGGAATTCACCGAAGACGGCTTCAAAGTCAGTATCTCCCAAGTCGAGGAACGCGGCCTCCAAGGCTTCGAAGCCCGCCGCGAGGAACTCGAAGACCACCTCCGCTCCATCGCTGCAACCCACCAGTACGACCTCGCCGTCCTCGCCGTCACCGACATCACCGGCCACCACAGCCTCGTCCTCGCCATCGGCCAGGACAACATCCTCGCCAAAATGCCCTTCGAACGCCTCGACGAAGCCCTCTTCGACGCACCTGGCGTTGTCAGCCGCAAAAAACAACTCTTCCCCGCCGTCTGCGCCGCCCTCCACCACGCGAAATGATTCTCCTCCACGGATTTTCCGGTTTTTTCCCGCTCCAATCCGCGTTAGGGTGAGTCCATGAAACTGATCCGCTTCGGAGAACACGGCCGCGAAGAACCCGGCGTCATCCTCCCCGATGGCCGCCGCATCGACGCCAGCGGCGAATTCTCCGACTACGACGAAGGCTTCTTCGCCATGGGCGGCCTCGAATCCCTCGCCGAATGGGTCGCCGACGGCTGCCCCGGCGGCAGCGAAGTCGACCCCCTCGCACGCCTCGGCCCTCCCGTCGACCGCCCTTCCAAAATCGTCTGCGTCGGCAAAAACTACCTCGAACACGCCAAAGAACTCGACGAAGGCATCCCCACCGAACCCGCACTCTTCATGAAAGCCACCAGCGCATGGAGCGGCCCCTTCGACGAAGTCATCACCCCGCGCGGCTCCACCCAGCTCGACTACGAAGTCGAACTCGCCTTCGTCATCGGCCGCACCGCCTCCTACGTCGACGAGCGCGAGGCACTCGACTTCATCGCCGGATACTCCGTCTTCTGCGACTACTCCGAACGCGTCTTCCAAAAGGAAATGGGCGGCCAATGGACCAAAGGCAAAAGCGCCGACACCTTCGCCCCCATGGGCCCATGGCTCACCACACCAGACGAAGTCGCCGATCCCCAGAAACTCCGCCTCTGGACCAAGGTCAACGGCGAGCTGCGCCAAAACAGCTGGACCGGAGACATGATGTTCTCCGTTAGACAAATCGTCGCCTACATCAGCCGCTTCATGACCCTCCTCCCCGGCGATGTCGTCGCCACCGGCACACCCAGCGGCGTCGCCATGGGCATGAACCCGCCACGCTGGCTCCTCCCCGGAGACTTCGTCGAATGCGGCGTCGAAGGCCTCGGAGAAACCGGCCAACGCGTCGTCGCCGGCCATCACCACCTCGCATGAAACGCCGCCTGTCCATCCTCCCATGGCCTCGTCCAAAGGGTGGACCACGCCAAACCGTCTGCCACTTCTGCGACTCCCTGCACGACTCCTCGCCCATCCCCGAAGGCACCGCCGCACGCTGCCTCCGCTGCGGAGCCACCCTCTATCAGAACCGCCCCGCGTCCCTCGTCCGCGCCACCGCCTTCTCCCTCAGCGCGCTCGTCCTCATGGTCGTCGTCCACTCCTTCCCCTTCCTCACCATGCACGCGGGCTCGGACCACACCACCCTCAACCCCATCGCATCCGCCGCCGCCCTCATCGATCAGGGCAGCACCCTCGTCGGCATCTCCGTCGCCATCTTCACCGTCTTCGCGCCCCTCATCCTCGCCGGCGGCCTCGTCTACGTCTGCGCCCCACTCCTCTTCGGACACGCCGCACCCGGCGCACGCCTCGTCGCACGCTGGATGCACCGCACCGAACCCTGGAACATGATCGAGGTCTTCCTGTTAGGCGTCCTCGTCAGCATGATGAAACTCAGCAAAACCGCCGAACTCGAGTTCGGACCCGGCTTCTGGGCCTTCGCCGCACTCATGATCTGCATGGCCGCCGCCATCGCAGGCATCGACCGCAACGAACTCTGGGACCGCCTGGAGGTGGCGAAATCATGACCCCTCCCCGCGCCATCCACCGCGCCATCGCCTCCTGCCACACCTGCGGCCTCGCATCCCCCGTCTCCCTCGGGAAATGCCCACGCTGCCACTCCACCCTCCACCTCCGCAAATCCAACAGCATCCAACGCACCCTCGCCTTCCTCATCGCCGCCTCCGCACTCTACATCCCAGCCAACATCCTCCCCATCATGGTCGTCGCCGAATTCGGAGACGTCCTCGCCAGCACCATCCTCGAAGGCGTCGCCATCTTCTGGCGAAAAGGCGACTACCCCATCGCACTCGTCATCTTCATCGCCTCCATCCTCATCCCCGTCCTCAAAATCATCGCCCTCTTCTGGCTCTGCGCCGCCGCATCCGGAAAAGTCCACCCATCCCCCGCCGCCCTCGGCCGCGTCTACTGGATCACCGAACTCGTCGGCCGCTGGTCCATGGTCGACGTCTTCGTCGTCGCCGTCCTCGTCGCCCTCGTCCAACTCGGCGCACTCATGACCATCACCCCCGGCCCTGCCGCGCTTGCTTTTGCCGGCGTCGTGGTATTTACCATGTTCGCCGCCATGAGCTTCGATCCACGCCTCCTCTGGGATCGCCTCGAATCCTTGGAAAAAACCAAAACCTCCGGCAACCCACCCGCACCGTGACCGATCCCTCGCCACCCGCTCCCTCACCCGAAATCCGAACCGCCCAACGATGGAACATCGTCTGGGTCGTCCCCATCCTCGCCATCCTCATCGGCGGCTGGCTCATCTATCAGAACGTCAGCTCCGTCGGCCCCGTCGCACGCGTCCGCTTCGATACCGCGGACGGCATCGCCGCCGGCAAAACCGAAGTCCGCTGCCGCTCCGTCCGCGTCGGAACCGTCGAGGAAGTCGAACTCGCACCCGACCTCAACTCCGTCCTCGTCCACATCCGCATGGACCCCCATGCCGAAAACCTCCTCCGCCGCGGCTCCCGCTTCTGGGTCGTACGCCCTCGCGTCTCAGGCACCGACATCTCTGGCCTCGGAACCCTCATCACCGGCGCATACATCGAAATGGAACCCGGCACCAGCCCCGAACCATGGACCAAATTCCGCGGCCGGGAAACCCCTCCCACCACCAACCGCAGCATCCCGGGCCTCCGCTTCACCCTCAACGCGGACGACGCCGGATCCCTCACCGCAGGCTCACCCATCTACTACCTCGGCTTCGAAGTCGGACGCATCGAAACCCGCAAACTCGACCTCGCTCAAAACCGCGTCGTCTACGAAGCATTCATCAAGGAAAACTACCGCTCCCTCGTCACCGAAAGCACCCGCTTCTGGAACACCAGCGGCATCGACATCAGCGCCGGCGCCGATGGCTTCCGCGTCCGCACACCTTCCTTCCAGGCCATGGTCTCAGGCGGCATCTCCTTCGGCCTTCCCGATGGTCTCCCACCCGGAAAAGCAGCCACCGATGACGCCGTCTTCACCCTCTTCCCGGACGAATCCTCCGCCCGCTCCTCCACCTTCAACCCCTCCCTCCGCTTCCTCCTCCTCTTCAACCAATCCGTCCGCGGCCTCGTCAAAGACGCTCCCGTCGAATTCCGCGGAATCCGCATCGGCCGCGTCGCCGACATCTCCTTCAACTACCTCCCCTCCAGCCTCGACCAACGCATCCCCGTCCTCATCGAAATCGACCCCGCACTCCTCCGCAGCGAAACCGCCAACAACCTCTCTAACATCGAATCCACCTTCCTCTCCGACGCCGTCGCCAATGGCCTCCGCGCCAGCCTCAAAACCGGCAGCTACCTCACAGGCGCGCTCTTCGTCGACCTCGACTACTACGAAGACTCCCCACCCGCCGAACTCGGAACCATCGGCGAACTCACCACCGTCCCCACCGTCTCCTCAGGCTTCGCACAACTCGAAGCCAAACTCTCCGCCATCCTCGAAAAATTCCAACAACTCCCGCTCGATGAAACCCTAACCAAATTCACCACAGCCGCCGACGAATCCGCCAAAACCATCGCCGAAGCACGCAACACCCTCAAGGAAATCGAATCCGTCGCACAATCCGCACGCGAAATCCTCGACGACCCTCAATTCAAAGCCATCCCCGGCGACCTCCGCAAAACCCTCGACCAACTCAACACCTCCATCGCCAGCATCGGCCCCAATGGACCCATGCAAGGCGACCTCCTCCGCACCCTCGACGAACTCCGCGCCTCACTCCGCTCCATCAAAACCCTCACAAACTCCCTCGAGGAAAAACCCAACTCCCTCCTCTTCGGCCGCGAATCCTCAGGCAACCCCACACCCCGCGCACCCCGCGGCAGATAACACCCACCACCCTCTCCCATGAAATTCTCCGCCCTGCTCGCCGCCGGACTCCTCCTCGCCTCCTGCGCCGCCCCCAAATCCTACTACTTCCTCTCCGCAGACGGCCCCACACCCTCCGGTGGCGGAACCGGCATCGGCGTCGGACCCGTCACCCTAACAGAAACCCTCGATCGCCCCAACCTCGTCCTCCAAGACGCTCCCAACCGCCTCGCCGTCGCCGAAGACCACCGCTGGGCCGGCGACCTCTCCACCTCCATCGCCCGCGTCACCGCCACCAACCTCGGCCGCCGCCTCGGCACCGGAAACGTCCGCACCTACCCCTGGCAACGCGACGAGGAAATCAACTGGCAAATCACCCTCGACATCCGCGAATTCCACGGCACCGCCGATGGCCACGCACAACTCGAAGCCGGTTGGCGTGCCTACTCCCTCCCCGACCGCCGCCTCAAGACCTCACGCACCTTCACCGCCACCGAACCCCTCCAATCCGACGGCTACTCATCACTCGTCGCCGCCCAATCCAGACTCCTCTCCCGCCTCGCCGAAGACATCGCCAAAGCTCTCCGTTAGATTCACCTCACAGCATCAAAGCCCCCACAATCCCCGCCTGCTGCCCCAGCGCCGGCGGCACCACATACGGCGTCTCTAGTAAATTCGGGAAATAACCCGCCGCCAGCTTCCCTAACAGCGCCTCCGTCTTCGCATGGAACCCCTCCGCCTGCGAGACCCCGCCTCCGATGATCACCCGCTTCGGTGAAACAATCGCCAACAGCGCCAACACCCCGTGCGCCAGATACCACGCCTCCGTCTCCCACCCCGCATGATCCACCCCCAGCTCATGCCCCGGCATCCCCCACCGCGCCGCAATCGCCGGCCCGCTCGCCATTCCCTCCAGACAATCCCCGTGAAACGGACACAAACCCACAAACCCATCCCCCTCCATCCGCGGCACCTTCAAATGCCCGAACTCCGGATGCAACCCGCCATGCACCAACCGTCCCCCACTCAAAATCCCCGCCCCGATCCCCGTCCCGATCGTGATGTAAACCACATCCTCCAAACCCCTCGCGGCACCCAACCGCGCCTCCGCCAACACCGCCGCATTCACATCCGTCTCAATCTCCACCCCCGCCCCGGGAAAAGCATCCCCCAACGCCCCAACAATCGAAAACCCAGCCCACCCAGCCTTCGGCGTATCTAACAAACATCCGTACGAACCCCTCCCGCGATTCACCCCCAACGGCCCGAACGCCCCCACACCAATCTTCTCAACCACCCCACGCTCCCTCAACCACCCGATCGCCGCCGCCATCGTCTCCTCTCCCGTCGTCGTCGGAAACCGCCACTCCTCCTCAACCACACCCTCCGCAGTGCCTATTGCAACCACCGTCTTCGTCCCACCAAGTTCAATACCCGCGCGCATGCTACACCCTACCACACCCACACCCACATCCGCCAACCCCTTTACCACCACCATCCCATCCAACCCCCATCAAGGAGCAGGAGGCGTCGTCACAATCGGCGTGTAATTCGCAAAACTCTCAACCCGGTAAATCCCACGCCCCTCCAACGGCGTCGTGAAAACATATTCCCCAGGCCCAGTGATGAACCCCTCACCAACCACATCCTCCCACGTCACCTCCGGACTCGTCTCCATCTTCCGGATCGCACACGAAGTCCCCTTCGCCGGCGTAAACGCCATCCGAAAATCCGTCGCCGTCGCCGAAACATCCAACACCGGCGCAACCACCAACGGCTCAAGCTTCACATCGTCAATCGCCGCAAACACAGGACCCGTAATCCCCGCCTTCGGAAAAAATCGAAATCCAATCTCAACCACATCGGACAAGACCTCCGGCGTAAACCCCACCGGAATCCAGCTCGTTCCGGTGAACTGATACCAAGTCTGCTCAAACCCAAAGCGCAAACTGTACCAGCCATCCCCACCAAAATCATCATCGTAAAACGAACCACTGTAATAATACTCAAGCTCGTCCTCCGCGTTCCGAACTCCAATCGCACAATCAAGCTGGTCGAAATCCACAACCGAATCGATCACAACATCAACCAGTATCCCCTGAATCCCCTCTGCCACAAAATCCCCCAACATCGCACCATCCCCAACATCGGAAATGGTATCCGCAAAAAACCACAACGGCTCATCTCCCGTATGCCATGAAAAAACATACTCCCCGCCAACCGGCGTTCCCTGCCAATTTGGAAGATACACCGTATCATCACTGAAATCGTAAACCGCCCACGCATCCGCATTCGTCTCCGTCGAAAACGTCTCCCAAGCACCAGCCTCCGCTCCCTTCACAGAATTCACCGACGCAACAAATGCACCGGCGCAAACCCACACCGCCAACGCCATCCAGGGGGAAAAATTCGCTTTCATCGAAACGAGTGCAAAGCAGACCGCGTTCCATCCTGCAAGACTTCAATTCTCCGGATCCAGCGCATCCGCACGTTGCCGCAGCGCCCTCGCCGCCTCCGCGTTCCGGTCCTCCTCCTCCCACAACCTCGCCAGCCGCCTCAAAGCCGCCGCCGTCTCCACCTTCGCCTCCGGCGGATACGAACGGATCGCCGCCCGCAATCTCTCTTCCGCCGCCTTGCTCTGCCCCTCCTCCAACATCACCTCCGCCGATTCTAACAAAAACGCCGCATCCGGCTTCGCATCTCCGGAAATCACAACCCCCGCCTCACGGAAACGCCTGCCCGCCACCGCCCGCGTCTCCGGATCACGACGCGTCGCCACCGCCAACTTCATCAACACCGCCGGCGAATCCCCATGCTCGAACGCCGCCTTCTCTAACAAAATCCGCGCCTCCCTTACCTCCCCCGCCGCCAGATACTCATCCGCCAACTTCAAATATTCCTCCTCACTCCCACCCCGGATCTTCAGCAACTCCCCCGCATGGTGCCGCGCCTCCACAGCCCTTCCCCGCATCCGGTGCAGCTTAGCCAACGATTGATGCGCCAGAATTCTCCGCGGGCTGATCTTCAACACGTCCTCCAAAGCCTTCCGCCCCTCCTCCTCCCGCTTCGCGGAAAGATACAAAATCCCCAAACGCGTCCGCAATTCCAACGACCACGGCGCCACCTCCACATGCCTCTCCAAAATCGAAATCGCCTCCTCTTCCCTCCCCTTCTTCCGCAAAAACTCCGACGCCGCCCGCGCCAACCTCGCATTCCCAGGCTCAACACCGAACGCCGCCTCGTACCGCTTCCCGATCCGCCCCATCCCCTCCTCATCGTCACTCTCCAAACCACTCGCCGCCAAAGATCCGTAAATCATCGCCGACTCCCCATCCGCCTCATCCAGCCTTTCTAACAATTCCAGCGCCGCTTCCGCCTTTCCGTCCGCCCTCAGTTGCGCAAACAACCGCTCGATCACCCGCGGATGACCCGGATGCTTCTCCAACGCAGCCTCTAACACCGCGATCGCTTGCCGCACCGCCAACGCATCACCCCTCCCCACATCTTCCAGAAAATCACAATACTCCAACTGCACCGCCAACTCCCCCGTCCTCGCCTCAGCCAACTCCCGCATCAATCGCACCGCCCCCGCCCGATTCCCCTCCTCCAACCTCACCGCCACCACCCTGCGCACCAACGCCAAAGCCAGCGGATCCAGTTTCAACGCCTCCTCAAACGCACCCGCAGCCCCCGCCTCGTCCCCACGACATTCCGCCAAAACCCCACGCGCGAACAACTGCCTCGCATTCCCCTCCGCACCAGCCGCCAATACACCAAAACCCGAAAAGGCCAGCCACCACCCCATCCAAATTGCCGCTCGTCGCTTCACACCTCCAATCAACCCTCACACCACCCACCCGCCAAGCAGGAAACCCATCCCACCCGAACTCACTGCGAACACGACTGAAAATCACCACCCGTCAACCGCGCCCGCGCTTCACCCACCAAATACAATGATCCCGCCACCAAAATTGGCGACCCAGTCAACAACGCCTCCTCAAACGCCTCCTCAAATCCCCCATGGAACGTCGGCTTCACCGCACCCGAAGGCAGAAAACGAGCCAACTCCTCAGTAGATACCGCTCGGACGGTATCTACAGGACAAAGATGGATCGAACCCGCAATTTCGCTCAGGAATTCCAAAATCCCCGCAATGTCCTTCGAACAAACCGCACTGAAAACCAACGCCGCTTTCCGATCTCCGAACTCCTCCCTCCACGTCTTCAACAACACCCTCGCCGCATGTGGATTGTGCGCGCCATCCAGAATCACCGGCCCCGCCGCTCCCTTCACCCCCTCAAACCGCTCGAACCGCCCAGGCCATTCCACCTTCGAAAGACCATCCGCAACCGTCTCATACCTCAAGGAAACCCCCGCCCGATGCAACGCCGCCAACGCCAACGCCGCATTCAACGCCTGATGCTCCCCACACAACCCGATTGGATACCCTCGCAACGGCTCCTCAATGAAATCCAACGGCGCCCGCCGCACATTCGCCTCCCGCTCCAAAACCACTCGCGCCTCGTCCGCTTGCGGACCAGACACCGCTGGCTTCCCCTCCAACAGAATCCCGGCCTTCTCCCCTGCGATCGCACCCAACGTTTCCCCCAACCACTGCGTATGATCCATACCGATCGGTGTAATCACACAAACATCCGCCGGAACCGCCGTCGTCGCATCCAACCGACCTCCCATTCCAGTCTCCAAAATGATCAACTCACACCCCTGCAACCGGAACCACCGCATCCCCAGCGCCAGTGTGATCTCAAAAAACGTCGGATGCGGATCGAGCCGCTCACAAATCTCCCGCAGCTCCGTCAAGCCCCTTGCCACCTCAGATTCCGGAATCATCACCCCGGAAACCTGGATTCGCTCCCGATAATCAATCAAATGCGGCGAAGTGAACAACCCGGTCCTCAATCCGCTCGACCGCGCCACCCGGTCCATCATCGCACAAGTACTCCCCTTCCCGTTCGTCCCGGCCACATGAATCACCCTCACACCATGCTCCGGAAACGCCAGAAACTCCCTCAACAACCGCGCCGGCCCCTCCAGACCAAGCTTGATCCCGAACATCTGCGTCCCAAACAACCAATCAATTGCCTCTCGATACTCCACCCCCCACCCCTACACCACCCCCCACCCCCTCCGCCACCCCAAAACACTCCAAAAAACGTAGACTACTAATAGTAAAAAAACCGTTGCCCCAGTTATAATAGTCTACTACTGCTTAAATCACACTTGCCGCCCTCCATTCCCCCAGAAAAAATCATCTGACTTGCCCGCCAACGCGCTAAATCCAATGATCATTCATGGAGCACATGGCGCAGGCGGGCAGACGGTCACTCCTCGATTTATCCTTTTCAGAAATGGAGAGCACCTTCGCTGCATCCGGAATCCGCGCCCACCACGCAAAAGCCCTTTGGCGCGCCCTATACCGCGACGGAACTCTGGATTTTGAAAGCCGCACCGATTTGTCTCCCCCCCTCCAGCGATGGCTCGCAAAGGAACTCGGAGCCGATGGCAACTTTTACATCGAAAACCCCGCCCAAGTTGACGAGATCCGCAGCAGCGACGGCCTCACGAGGAAATTTCTCTTAAAACTCTCAGACGGCCAAACCATCGAAACCGTCCTCATGGGCTACGACGGACGCTTCACCGCCTGCATCAGCACCCAGGCCGGCTGTGCCATGGGCTGCGTGTTCTGCGCCACAGGACAAATGGGCTTCGTTCGCCACCTCCGACCCGGCGAAATCATCGCCCAAGTCCTTCACGTTCGCCGCGCTCTCAGGCAAAGCCACCCCGACCGCCGGTTGCGCAACCTCGTCCTCATGGGAATGGGCGAGCCACTCCACAACTTCGATGCAGTCATGCACGCACTCGCCTCACTCTCCGATGTCCGCGGAACGAGCATCGGCCCGGCTCACATCGCAATCAGCACCGTCGGCGTCGTTCCTGGAATTCTCCGCCTTGCGGATGAAAAATTCCCTTACCGCCTTGCTGTCAGCCTTCATGGTTCCACCGAGGAGGAACGCGCCGCTCTCGTGCCCGTCAGCGCCAAGTGGTCCCTTGCTGAATTGATCAAAGCATGTCGCCATTACTGCGCCACCACCGGAAAAAGAATCTTCTTCGAATGGACACTCATCGCAGGAAAAAATGATTCCCCCGAAACCGCCCGACGCCTCGCCAATTTGTTAGACGGAATCGACAGCCACATCAATCTCATCCCGCTCAACCCAACAGGTGGCTTCTCAGGTGAATCAAGCAACGGCGGCCTCCAATTTCAGAAAATCCTCAGGGAAGCGGGCTTCCCCTGCACCTTCAGACAGCGCCGCGGCATCGATGTCGCAGCTGGATGCGGCATGCTCCGTGCAGAAAAACGACCGCGCCCCGATTTGGCGAAGTCAGCCGCCACCAAAACCCCGCTTCAAATCCCGCAAGCTCCATAAACTACCCTCCCCAGCCGGGAAATCACCACGCAACTTCCTCGCACCGTCCTTACGCTTCGGTCCGAACCGCTCTCGCGACCCGTGGAATACCTCATCCACAAAACCACGAGTCCCGATCACAACTCCTTGCGTGAAATAACGCACCCGTTGCCTCAGCAACCCCACCAAAGGAACTCCAACATCGTCTTCCTCATCTTCACCTAACCGTTTCATTTCCTTTGCCACCGCCTCACGGCCCATTCCCTTGCGAACCACCGTTGTCACAGGATTTCCGTCCTCGTCCACGCTATCTGCCAAACGCTCCGCCGCTCCTTCTAACAGAGTTATCCGGTAAATCACCTCCACCTCGCCCTCCCACTGCGAAGAATCCGCCGCAACCCCCTTGTGAGCCAACCAGGCGCGCACCAATCCTGCTCTCGCCTTTTTTCCATCTCCCACCACCCCACGCCCCATCGCCTCTGCATACCCGCTCCAACGGTAATCCGCCGGAGACTTGCAAATTCCTGCCCGCACCGGATTCAA
>SXGQ01509158.1_pt1 | contig 14015 bp, 11 predicted proteins | sample 3178371 | NCBI WGS metagenome assembly SXGQ01 (sample SAMN11356859, study PRJNA531348) | freshwater metagenome | isolation source: freshwater sample F1-20 | place: China: Fuxian Lake, Yuxi | collected 2017-12-25
CAACCCTTCTTTGAGCGCTTTCTGTTTGTCTGCGCCCACCGTGTGCGCCCAATGCAGCAAGCGATGCGCGTCAAAGGTGTTGTAAGTGCGGCTGCGCCCGCCACCGTCTGCGTTGGTGCCACTGAAGGTAAAACCCAGCGCCGCCCCACGCTCACGGATCACCGCCCGGTTGGCTTCGGCCTGCGCTTCTGAAATGCCGTACTTTTGCGTGATGTGCTCGGTGATGTCCTGCCCTTCAGGCCCCATGGTCGGGTTCAGCTCGAATGGCTGAAAGTGCAGCGTGGCGCTGACATCAGGGCTGACCCGTGCCAGCGCCTGGTCCAAAGCCCGCAGGCCGACCACGCACCAGGGGCAGGAGACATCGGAGACGAAATCGATTTTGAGATGTGTATTCATAGGACAAAAATAAAGAAGGTACTTTATTCAACAGCAAAGGTCTGGGCTATTCCCACTCAATAGTTACGTATACAAAATAGTAAATAAAATCAATAGTTTGCATGGCATAAATTTTCGTGTGTAACTTTTGTGTAACTACTTGGTGGTTAGATTGTTAAAGTAAATTTGGAAAAACACATTCAAAATCAACGAGTTACAAGCAGCATGGATGCACATTGTGTAACATCATTATGCGCTGATACAAGCGTTACTTAAGTAACACTTTGCTGAACCATTTTTGCTATGCCAAATCATCCTCGTTGTCAGTTTACAAGCTACACATATAAATGTGAAGAAAAGTAGCGAATTTGACTCGAACGGTGGATTAAACGGCGTTTAACTTTTGGATGCGCTGCTGCGCTTTAGCAATCTGCTGCGCTTTACGCTCTGCATCAACAGCCTGCTTGGCAATCTCTGCTCGCTGCTTCAAGCTGTTTAACCGAGCTTGTTGTGGTGTGGGTGGTTTGGTGGGCGCAAATTCAAAATATCTCATACAGCTATTTAGTGAGTAGGACACTACCAAGCGCCCTACTCTGTTCACACAAAATTACTTTACGAATGCAGAGCGCAACTGTCCACTTACTGCTTCAATCTGTGCATCAAGCTCACCCGCAATCACAGCTGCATTGACAGCTTCAAGTGCATCAATCAATGCAGCAGCACTCGCAACTTCAATCGCAGTTTTACCCTTAGCAAGCTCAAGTACTTTGCTACCGTATCGAATAGCAATGCAGCATTTACCATTTTCTGCAACAAACCACCACGCTTTGACACGTTTTGGTTGAGTGATTTGCACACGATTGCCTTCCGCGTTTGTCACAGTCTTTGTGCGTGTAGGTGCAAACACAGTGCCGGCGTTTTGAGCTCGAGCAAGCTGTATTTGCTCATGCACTTTGGCACTGAGTTTGTTGCGACGATGCACAACAGGGGGCTGTTGTGTAGGTTTTTTAGCTGTGACTAATTTCAGCGATGCAAGTGTTGCCATTGTTTTCTCCTTCGTGTTTAACAGGGCAACACAACTTTATTGTCGAGAAACACGGTTCTGCAACCGAAATCAGTTAACTGAGCATAAGAGATTCAGAAATAACTGTGATTCATATCAATCAACATAAATAAAAGCATCAAGTAAGGTTAAGGTTGGCACGCCGAATGTAATAGTGCTGCGAAATCCGTTCTGATGTGTGACGGTAAGCAATCGAAGCTCTTACTCTTCGCTTTATCGCACTACCCAATGTCACAGTTGGATGCCTTAAACGCTGCACCTATGTGCAATGACGTTTGCGATGTCGTAATGGTTGGTAACGCAGTGATGCGTGAATGTAGGCACGTATAAATTTATATAGGCTGAAAGTGAGTGGGAAATGCCAAATTAACCCACAAGCTGCACACCCGCTACTGATATAGGCAGTGTGCAGCTGCGTAAGGCAAGCACGTAGAAGGTGATCGCAATACCTACCTTATCTTGTTAATCAAGTTGTGTGTATATCAGTTGTTCGCAAGACCTCAGCAAAAATCATCGAACCAAGCTCCGCCATTTAACATGGCTTGGCTTGTTGTTCCTAGCAAAAGATCAAAAAATACGATTCATGTTTTGAGACGAACGCAAGTGAGATCGAAAAACATGATGAAGTTGATTGCACGAAGTGCGATCATTAAACAACAGAAAAATGAAAATTAAATATCTTGATTAGCAACAAGCCAAATACGTTTTAAGGGTATCTCAGACTGTATGCTTTGCTCTAATTTATCGTAGTTAGCAAGCAACTGCTCAATCAGATCACTTTGATTCCACAGTCTCACTTTAAAAAACTTACTTGCTTCTTCTTTGTTTACTGTTTGCTTAAAGTCAGACCAAGAAACAAATAATCCGTAATCGGCTTGAACACTTTGCATCGCACCGATAAGGTGAGTAAATTCAAGATGGTCAGCAGGAGTATCGCCTGTTTTAACTTGAACACAAATTTTAGGATTTTCAAAACCAAATGCACCACTTCCTGCAAGAATGTCTACTCCCTTATCAGGACCTTCGGGACTCAAGTAAGTTGTAAATCCCTGTGCACATAGTATGGCATTAACTAATCGCGCCATACCATGCCCCTTAAATTTTTGAATGATTAAATTAGCGATTGCATCTCTAGCAAGCTCTTCTAAATCAACCTCAACTTGGTCAACCGTAATCTCATCTTGTACAACTTCAGCATTGACTGTAGAAACTGTAACTTTAGTAGTTTGAATATTAGATACGTGCCAATTATTTTTATACATTGCACGAACACGAACCTCAGCATCATTGCGCTTAACTTCACAGACTGTTTGGACTGCACCGAAAGAGAACAGAATATCTTGATCAAAGTTACTGCGAGGAATTTCAATATTCAACCACTCAATGTCTCGGTAGTGCTTGTAATCATTTTCAGCAGTTGAGTCAAATATACATTTACTAATAACTTTACCAATTGCAATAGTTCGATTCTTTTTTCGAGGCAGTACTATCCAATCGTCTACTTTTAAACCAAGTAAAAAAGCCCATATCTGACCTGACCAATTACCTACTGTTCTATTAGGCTCGTCAGGATGCAGCTTAGCTACACATTCACGTATACCGTTATAGTTTGTAATAGCAGTCAAGTCATTAGCAGTTAGATCACCCCAAGTTAAAAATACTTTATTTTCTTCGATGAATTTTGATTCATATTCACCGTATTTTCCACCGCGCACAATCCAAAGAGACATTTTCAACTCCAATCAATTATGTTTTTTCTTAGCTGCAGTAGCTTTCTCTTTTGTATCTATCTTTCGCTGCTTAACCATACGTAAAAATTCTTGTTGATCTTCAGCTAATGCAGCCTGCTGTCGATTAGCCCAATATTCATTGTTCTTAGCCACTTCAGCATCACAGGCAGCAACAAGATTTTCAAACATCTTATCCGCCCAAACAGTTTCAGAAAGCTGCTCTAATTCGTGTTCATATTGAGTGAGACTAGGCATCACATATCGTGCCAATTTATCTACGATGTAGATTTCCAAATCCAAACTCACAGGCATGATCAAACTGAATCGCATTTCTGCATAGAAACTCTCTCTATCCATTTTTCGGTTTGCATGACCCAATGCCATACACAGGCCATAGCTGCGACCAAGATTTTTCTCTGCTGTGTGTGCAGTGGTATCGTGCGTGAATAAGGGAACAGCGTCACGTATATCCATCATTCTCAGTATCAATCTACGAGCACGATCAAGTCGATCAGAGGGTGTTTCAAGCTCTTTAACAGCAGCACGTTGATCTGCAATCACCTGGGTTATGGTTTCACGTTTTAACCACTCTGCGAAACTGTCCGAACTTACTTCTCTAATCACAGCTGCTTCAAGTACTTTGCTGTATTCACTCACACTCTTTGTGCTTGCATCAGCACCAAATATCACTTTCACAATCAGTGCAGCGTCTGATGTGTTGCTCTGTATCTTAATTCCCTGTTTAAGCAGTGCACCACGCACATTAGCGTAGAAAATGTCTGCAAGCTCATGCTGCTCTACTTCTTTGTACACAGCATAAGCTTCTTGCAGAAACCTGTAGAGCAGGTCTCTGTACTGCTCGTTGAGTTTGATTACTTTTTTGCGAGTAACAGCTAAACGCTGACCCCAATCTTGCATGACAGCAGTGTCCGCAGATTCTTTTTGCTTCCATTCCGCTAACTTCTGCTCTCTATCTGCACTCAGCGTAAATGAATTAACAGCTATTACTGTAGACTTTTTCGCCCTCGATAATGATTTCTTTGTCGTTGCCATTTAGATATGCCTATGCAACTGCACGTTGTCTAATGTCCTCTATTACCGCAAACAACTCGGTAACTTTGGCAGACGCAAAAACGCTCTCAGGTCCTGCAGCAGCAAGATCAATAAATGGACTTTGATATAGCCTAATATTTGCCATTGCTCCATCATGCGTCAGCTGCTCAACAATCAAGCGCACAAATGCAATCTGATTCTTAGTTGCACTTGAGTCACTCAGAAACTTGCTCATTGCAGCATTAGCAGCTTCAAGCTCAAGTCCTACAAGACTTCGCACAAACAGTCCCAAACCATGTGTTTCCGTTTTCAACTGCTCTACCAATACATGATCGCCACCTGCCTGCTCAAGCATGATGCGCTCAAGCTCAGCTAGGTCTGCAGCAGTGATTGGTAGATTCTTTCGCAGTTTGGCAATCACAATGTGGTCTTTGTGTTGCTTGAGATACTCTTCACTTTTCAGCTTGAATCTAGCGTAGTCAATACCACTTACAGCTGTTGGCATTGGCACGGTTGTTGACTCGCCGATCTCATCTTCAAAATTTGTGTAGATGATGCTGCGTTTGCGTTTCTCAATCAGTTTCACCAACATACGCAGCTGTTTACGCACATGTTCCAACATACCAACAGTAACGTCAGCCCACCATTCTTCACCCATTAATGCCTGTATCAATGGCAACTGCAGTCTAATTGCAGGTATGCTTGGCTGCTCTTCAAGTGCACTCATAATCTTTTGTACAGCTAACTTGGTTTTTTCGTCCACTGCCATTGTCTGTAGCACACTGATCTGTGCACTCAGTATCAAGTAGTCAAAGTGTTTGGCTTCTTCCTCTGCATCAGTACGTTGCGAAGGCAGTGCTGCTAACTTGTCAGCTGCTTCAGCTGTTTCTGTTGTTGATATACGCTTCCATATATCTTTGACACTGTACTTCTCTACGTAAAGCCGTTGTGGTCTAACTGAAATATTATCTAAGGTCATGTTGCTAACAATGTCATGCAACAGCTCAGCGGTATATGTCCTCAGCTCTGCTTCCTCTACTTGTGCAGGCTCTGAAGGCTTTGGTCGTACTGTATTGTCTATTTCATCTAATAAACTCAATCGCTTCTTAAACAAGCGAGTGTCTAAGCTGTCAGTTTTTGTACTGTCAACAACGTCGGGATTTTGACTGAAGTATTCGAAGTTCTGACAAAAGTCAAAGATGTTGAAAAACTTTTTATCTCTGCTTGGTGCATACAGGTTTTCACACAAACGTGTACCTCTACCAATCATTTGCCAAAACTTGGTCTTGCTGTGCACCTGTTTAAAGAAAACAAGATTCAAAACTTCAGGCACATCAATGCCCGTGTCCATCATATCTACGCTAATGGCAATGTGTGGTTCGTCATCTTTGTTTGAGAAAGAATCTATCAACGTCTGTGCATAGTTAACTTTGTACGTGATAACGCGAGCAAACTTGCCGTTGTATTGTGGATAGTTAACGTTGAAGCGTTTCTCAATAAACTCAGCGTGGTCGTTGTTCTTTGCAAAAATGATGGTTTTACCCAACCTATCGCCACTTGCCACCTTCTCACCCTGCGTAATCACATGCTCTAAAACTTTATCAACCGTGTCCTCGTTAAACAGCCATTTATTCAAAGCACCTGCAGCTACTTGATCAGGTGCACCCTCTTCGCCCCAATCTTTTTCATCCCATTGCTGCTTTTCTTCTTCACTTAAGTCATCATATTTGATACCTTCGCGTTGGAACTTTAATGGCACTGAGATAGCTTTGTATGGAACAAGATGGCGCTCACGTATGGCTTCATCCAAGCTGTAGTTGAATGTTGGAACGCCACGCTCAAGCTGAAACAGTTGATAGGTGTTATGGTCAACTTCGTTTTTAGGTGTTGCAGTCAACCCGATCAAGTAGCTGTCAAAGTAGTTAAACAGTGCGCCATACTTTGAATAAATGCTGCGGTGCGCTTCATCAATGATGACAAGATCAAAATATCCAATACCAAACTTGCGAACAACATCTGAATTATTGTTAATCAAATTCAGCATGGTCGGATATGTGCTTACATAGACCCTACCTGTTGCATCACTGTTGTCCCGCAGGTTAACAACTCCCACACTTGTAAGATTCTTACCAAACTCACGTGCAGCTTGATTTACCAACGATACTCTATCAGCTAGAAACAGTACACGCTTTACATAGTTACAACGCATCATCAAATCAACTAATGCAATCACTGTACGAGTTTTACCTGAACCTGTTGCCATTACCAACAGGCTTCTACGAACATTTTGCTTTTCTATAGCTTCAGCAACACTACGTATGGCCTGCTGCTGATATGCACGACCTGCAATGTCTGCATTGATATTTTCTGTAGTCAGCGAAAGTCGTGCTGTGCGACGCTGCATCAACAGTTCAAGTTCATCACGCTTGTGAAAACCTGAGACTTTGCGCATTGGTGCTGCTGTGTCATCCCAGAAGTAATGTTGATAGCCGTTGGTCAAATAGATAACAGGTCTACGACCAAACTTAGTTTCTAAACAGTCGGCATAGAGTTTTGCCTGTTGCTGTCCTTCGAGTGGGTTACGCTTCGTACGTTTAGCTTCAACCACTGCCAATGGCTTTCTATCAGCACCCCACAAAACATAATCTACATAGCCAACTTTTTCATTGTTAGGCATACCTTCAACTTTGTACTCTTTGTCATCTGCGTGATCGAGAGCAAATCCTGCTTCATTCAGTAGCAGATCAATAAAGTAGTCACGTGTCTGTGCTTCGTTGTAGTTGTGAGTATCAACAGTCTGCAGATTAATAGCACGCACACGTGCGTACTGTTCTTTTAGCTGCTCAAGCTCTGTTCGCAGCGTTTTATTTTCAGCCTGTTGCGACTTCAAATCAGTTTCGACACGCTCAAGTTGCGCTATTGGTATTGCAGGCCCAGTACGATTCGCAGGTATTAGTGTTGAATTGAATTGCAGGGCAGGGTCAGGGCGTGCACGTTCACTGTACGTACGAGCAAGCCAATAAGCAACATGAAACAGTTCTGTGATTGCTGTAACAGCGTCAGCAGGCTTAGTTGATTTACCGTGTGCAGCACGATTGCCGACAGTCACTAAGATTGTGGCTTTGGTGAAAATAATTTCGCCTGCAGAGTCGCGGAAACTTGGATCGTAGACAAGTGCACCCAAATTCTCGTCATAGCACTTGAAGTTGTTGTCGTGTTTGTAGAGCCAACCAACCATTTGTTCCAATGCAATACGAGCATAAAAGCAGGCTGCACGAGCATCACTATTCACATAGCTCTCCGCCTTCACACATGTATCGTGTATTGAAAACCACTCACGCTGTAAGAAGTCAAAGTTGCTCATGTTAATTCACCGCAAATGATTGATTTTGAAGTGAACTAGACAGTTGCTTGATAGCATCTAAACAATTGAGCATATTTGATTTAATATTTTCGAGCTCTTTGAATTTTTTACAAAATTGACTTTGAATTTCTATAGGTGGAACTGGGATAAGCAAATTCTCTGCACTTGCCTTAGTAATGGCTTCTCGTGTAGCACCTGAGCTTCCTACAGACAACAGCTTATTTTTCATTTCTGCTGAAAGCAGCAAATGCTCTAAATAAACTGCATTCAAGCTTTTGCTTGGCCTAACTATCATTACATGCTGATTCACTCGCGCAGGTAAAACTGAAATTGGAGCACGACATACACGAGCAACAGATGCACCCGTAATGTTTAGCAAGATATCATTTTCACTCACAACTACATTTGATAATTTATCTGCCTGCTCATCATCAATATAGGCTAAATTTTTAGTTCTAAACTCACCATCGTGCACGTTAAGGCTACGAATTAGTGAAATGCCGACAGATTTATATTCAGAATCCCCACCACGCGGCGTTGCACCACTACCTAACTTTGTTGTTACATCACTTAATTTTTTAAGTGTCCATCCCTTATTGTTTTTAATGACGTCACCAAACATATCCGCAAATACACTTTGCGCGAGTTCATCTAACTTTGTAATGGCTGATTCACGCAGACGCAGAATGTGGTCTGCAGTTTCTAACAGTAGTGCAATACGCTGCTGCTCTGCAAGTGGTGGGACTGGGATAGTTAATTCTTTTGCACGACTAAGACTCAAATTTGAAATATTCGTAGTCTTATTACTAAAGCTTCTAAGTAAACTCTGTATACGCTCAGAAACAAACCAATAATAAAGATATCTACGATCTACAAGTTTTTTATTGCCTCTTAAAACAGTTACAAATCCGCCAAAACTTGACTCGTAATTTAAAAGTGGAACCCAACTAGCTTTACCTACTAAATTCCAACTGTTTGCGCTAGAAACTAGCAAGTCACCTTCTTCTAAATATTGATTTTTATTTTTTACAAATTTTCGATCAATTTGCCAAACATCATTTAAATCTAGTTGTTCTTGTACATTTTTTGTGCGCATAACCCCTACTGTGTTTGTAGACGCAACTTCTTCAACATCACTCGGAGTAAATGTTATGCCACGTATAAATTCAGAAACTTCGCCTAACGCTGCAAAACCTGCTTTCATTTAAGCATTCCTTCCAACTGCTTGAGTCCTGCCTGTATATCTGCTTCAATAGCATTTAACTCTGCGATCAGCTGCAATGGCGCTACATGCTCCACATGCTCGTGTATGACTTCTTTGTATCTGTTCAAACTCAAGTCATAGTCAGCAGCCGCAATCTCTTCACGTTTAACTGCAAAGCTCTGCTCTGTTCGCGCACGATATCGTTCTGTGCTTTCACGCTTGTGCCAACGATCAAGCACATCAGGTAAGTTATTTTTTGCATGCTCTTCTGCAGTGAGCTTGGTGCTTGGATGAGTGCCGAGCTTGTCTGCATCTAAAAGTGGTTGTCGTTTGTCATCCAAACTCCAACCATCAGCTGTCATATCGTAGAACCATACCGTGTCTGTACCGCCACTGTTTGTTTTTGTAAAAAACAGCACAGCAGTGCTAACACCTGCGTAAGGTTTAAAAACACCTGACGGCAATGACACCACAGCATCAAGCTTCTGCTCTTCAACAAGCATGCGACGTATTTCTTTATTTGCGTTACTGCTTTTAAATAAGACACCATCAGGCACGATCACAGCTGCGCGACCACCGGGCTTCAACAGCTTTAAGAACAGCGCAAGAAATAGTAGCTCTGTACTTTTTGTATCTACTATGCGCAATAAATCTTTAGCAACATCATCTTTATTCAAAACTCCTGCAAACGGAGGATTAGCAAGAATCAAACTGTACTTCTCATCTTCAACAGCGTAGTCCTGCGACAAGCTATTTCGATTTTCAATGTTTGCGTTTTCTACACCATGCAACAGCATGTTCATACTTCCAATACGAAGCATGGTTGTGTCAAAGTCATAGCCGTTGAACATACTGTTGTGAAAATGCTCGCGTGCTTTAGCTTCTGCAAATAGCTCAGGCTTGTTATCGCGCAGGTACTCACCTGCAACTACTAAGAATCCACACGTACCACTTGCAGGGTCACAGATAGTGTCTTTAACTGTAGGCTCAACCATTTCAACCATCAACTTAATGATGTGACGAGGCGTGCGGAATTGACCACTTACACCTGCACTTGCAATCTTGCCTAACATGTACTCGTACAAGTCACCCTTAGTGTCTCTGTCTTCCATCGGTATTTGATCTAACAAATCAACGATGTTGGTTAACAATGCAGCTTTTGGTATTTCAAAGCGTGCGTCAGACATTAACTTTGAATACGTGTTGTTGGTACTACCCATTTCGCGCAGAAATGGAAACACGTGATCGCTGACGATGGAAAACATACTATCGGGCGATTGGTTTTTAAACCTACTCCATCGCATGTCTGCATAATCACAGCCTCTTGCATCTTTGCCATCAGGGAATATTTCGCGCTCGATGGGTTTACCCAATCGTTGACTCTTGTTTTCTTCAAGTGTTTGTAGCTCGTCTAAGCGTTTTAGGAACAGTAGATATGTGATCTGCTCAACTACTTTGAGTGGATTTGAAATGCCACCAGTCCAAAAGCTGTTCCACACAGCATCTACTTGACTGCGTAATTCACCTGTCAACATGCTAAAGCCTTCACGTTATTTGTATTCATATTGGTTAAGCTGTCACAGACTTGGATTTTGGTTTACGCTGTTTAGGCTGCGACTTGACAAACTCGCGCATGTATTCGCGCAGAACCTGTGCTGCAGGCACATGCTGCCGTTTACATGCTTGTGTGAATTCTTCGCGCAGTTCAGGTTCTACCCTTATGCGCATGCCTGCTTCTTTCATCTCAACTCCGGTTACACAATGTGTATCCACACTCTAACATATGGCTGTGATACTGTGAATAGGTGTAAATCGGTGATTTTGGCGTATTTGCCAATTTACAGCTCTGTAATGCTTCAAAGTGTTACTTAAGTAATGCTTGCAGGGGTCAAAAATCACCACCTCAAACAGAATCGGGCATGCAGCGAAATTTGCACGGAAATTTTTTTGGCTGCAAGACCCATTCGTACACAGCTACACAAAAACGTTAAAACAGCCCTACAACAACAGTACATGCGCAAGCAGCAGCTCTACGTAGTCCACAGCTGCAAAACAGCTTGTAGGGCTTGCATTCAAATCTGCGTCATTCTGTGGCTGATGTGCCACATCACGCAGCTAAATACGACTGAGCATGTTTTGCATAAAACATGCACAGTGCTGCTAAGTCATTGAAATCATTGAGATCAATTTAGGGGCAAAAAGAGGTAGGAATTTTGAACATACGAAAACATACTACAAGCACTTTATCCACAACAGTGAGCACTGTGCAAATGACCAAGCAAGCAAAAACACTAAACGAGCGAGAACTGCAACGATTGCTAGATTTCGTTAAAACCACAAAGAGCGCAGCACGCAATCGTGCAATCATCCTGCTCACGCATCTTGCAGGCATGCGCATAGGCGAAGTTGCTGCTGTGCGTGTTTGCGATGTTGTAGCAAGCGATGGCACAGTACGAGATGAAATTAATTTGACAGCAGCACAAACTAAGGGCAATCGCAGTCGCAGCGTTTTGCTCAACGAACGTGTACAGGCAGAGTTAGCTGCTTACATTCGTACAGTGCGTGTGCGTGACGCAAAGCAAGCACTGTTCAACACACAGCGTTCAGCTGCATTCACTGCCAACTCACTTACACAAGTGGTTAATGGCATTTATCGCAATGCAGGCTTTGATGGTGCAAGTAGCCACAGCGGACGCAGAGGTTTTTTGACTAACTTAGCTGAGAAGGGAGTAAGTGTTCGAGTGATGATGGCACTTGCAGGTCACGCAAACATGGCCACAACACAACGCTATATTGATCTAAGACCAGGCGTTCTACGCAATGCAGTTGAGTTGGTTTAACTAGTAGACATATAAAGCATCAAAAGTTGTTTTTCGAGTTCATCTAATAGAGCAACAAGTTGATCTTTATCTAATTCAATGACACCCTTCCAATGCGGATAGTAAAGATTTTTAAATTCCTCCATATCATTAACAGTAAATTCTCCTTCACTCGCGTCTTCTACGTAGTCTGACTCATAATCACATGTGAATATTTTATTTGGTGAGTACTTTGCCAACAGATCACCTAATTTGTCTCCGAGTACAAATTTCAAGTTTATATCGTCACTTCGTGGATCTTTACCTACACCATTAAGTTGAATTCCACATTTTTTAGCTACATCCGCATCCAACTCACCGTATCGTAAGTTACTGTATTGGACTTCAACACTCCAATAAGATTTTTTTTCAATATGAAGCTTTATGGCATGAAGTAAAAATTTTGAAATTTTTTCGCTTACTTGTCCACACAGTTCGCTTAACTCTTTTTCAATCCTCTGCTTTTCTTTTGCATTCATCCAATAAGTGCTCTCGTAATCCAAGTTATTGGAAGCCTGCATTGCAATGCCAAACTTAATGCCCGCTTTGAAAACAGATTCATAACTTGGCTTTGGATTTTTGGTGAAGAAATTTTCTAACGCTTTTTCAAGTCTTTCAAGTTCACTCATTTCAAACCTCTTTTCGTTATCACTTCGGAACTAACATTCCATCAATATAAGTGTAATCTGCAAGTGCATTACTGACCATTTTTTCAGCAGTGGTGTGATAGTAAGTTTTCTCAATCTGCGTGATGCTTGTTCCACACATCTCTGCTACAGCCGCAGGCGGAAGGTTGCTGTTAACACGTTGTGTTATGAAGAAGTGACGGAAGCTGTACGGAACAAGATCGCGTTTGTCTAAGTCTGTAATTGCAGCCAATTGCATGATGCGGTCAAAGTGATAGCCGATTGCACGTGGTGTTAATGATGACGTGCCGTTGGTGCTGAACATAAGCTGCTCACCTAATTTTTTTCTTGCTGTGGCTTCAGTTGCATCATTACCAAGTAGTCGACTTTTAAGATGCAGCAAACCTGAAAAGTAACCCGAATCTTTAACTACAAGCTTTCTTGTCTTACCAACTTTGCTTGTCTCACCACGTACAACGATCTGTATGAGGTCGAATTTATTGCTGCTACGTTTGTTGCTTCGAGCCTCACCGTGCTCAATATCCACAACATCACACCATCGCAGTTGCAACTGCTCGCCACGTCTCAAACCTGAGATCAAAGAAAATCCTAAGTAGTAGCCTGTGATTGCTTTGCTTAAATTACCTGTTGCTTCAATGTCTGCTTCGGCTTCTGCAATGTAGTCAGTGAGCACAGCTTTTATTGATTTGACTTCTGCATCTGTAAATGTCGCACGCCTATTTTCATCAACACCCTTATCGATGCGCTTGAGCTTTTTAAAATCAAACCCATCAATGTACGTTTCACCACGCTTGTACAGCCACTTCATCATTGCATTAATGATGCTCTGCTCATTTTCAACTGTCGATTGACTTACAGGTATACTTTTCTTAGTTTTAGTTCTGTCTAAAAAGTAGTTTTCGCAATCAGTTCGTTCTAATTCTTTTAGCTTTGTGTCTTTGCCGATGATGTTGAGCCAATGATTAAGCTGTGTACGTATTACAGAAAATCTTTCCTTAACGATTATTCCTGCTGCCACATCTTTTTCGCGCTCAGCCAAATACATCTCCACACCAATTTTTGTAGTGATGGAGAAATAGGTCTTGCCTGCAAGCTGTTGCGCTATTAAAGCGTGATAGTGCAACTTGGCTTTATCTATCGCAGTGCTTTTGTTTTGAGTTTTGAGCGTGAAGCGTGCGTACTTGTGCTCTTTTTTAAGCCATATACGCATCTGCCAATATTCACCTCGCTTGTAGATAACAGCGTCATCAAATATTGCCTGTTCGTCTTTTTCGAATTTGACTTTTTTCAGTGCCATCGATGGTTTGGGTAATTACTGTAGTGAGTAGTTGCAGCAGTGTGCAGGTTTGTGTGTAACTGTAATTTCAAACACTAATAAAATCAATAGCTTATTTTGATTTGTGAAACTTTTGTGTAAATAAAAAACACATATAAATCAATGACTTACTTTAGATTTATTACTCCCACTCAATGGTTGCAGGTGGTTTGCTACTGACGTCATAAGTTACGCGATTGATTCCGCGTACTTCGTTGATGATACGACCCGAAACTTTCTTCAAAAAAGCATACGGCAGCTCGGCCCAGTCGGCCGTCATAAAGTCAGAAGTTTGAACTGCACGCAAAGCCACCACATAATCGTAGGTGCGGCCATCGCCCATCACCCCAACGCTTTTAACTGGCAAAAACACTGTGAAGGCTTGACTGGTCAGGTCGTACCAAGA
>SXGQ01740226.1_pt1 | contig 14014 bp, 6 predicted proteins | sample 3178371 | NCBI WGS metagenome assembly SXGQ01 (sample SAMN11356859, study PRJNA531348) | freshwater metagenome | isolation source: freshwater sample F1-20 | place: China: Fuxian Lake, Yuxi | collected 2017-12-25
CAGCAGCGTGCCGGTGCCGTGCGCCTCGACGTAGTCGATGTCCGCCGGCGCGATCTTCGCCGCCGCGAGCGCGCTCTTGATGAGCCGGCGCTGCGCGGCACCGCTCGGCACGGTGAAGCCACTGCTCGGGCCGTCCTGGTTGACAGCGCTGCCGCGAATCAGGGCAAGGATCGGATCGCCGTCGCGTTGCGCATCGTCGAGTCGTTTCAGGACAACCATCGCGCACCCTTCGCTACGCGTGTAACCGTCGGCGGACGCGTCGAAGGTTTTGCAGCGGCCGTCCGGCGCAAGCAGGCCGGTGCGCGAGAGCGCCGCGGAAGCGTCCGGCGTGAGGATGAGATTCACGCCGCCCGCGACGGCCATCGCGCATTCGCCGGAGCGCAGGCTCTGACAGGCGAGATGCACGGTTACGAGCGACGAGGAGCACGCGGAGTCGATGGCGACGCTCGGGCCGCGCAGGCCGAGCAGGTAGGAAATGCGGCCGGCCGCGGCGTTTAGCGCGGTGCCCGTGACAAAGTAGTGGTCGAGCGGCCGGTCGCCCGCGGCCATCTTGAGCAGCAGGCTGTAATCGCTGTTCGTCAGCCCGATGAACACACCCGTGCTGTTTTCCTCGAAGCGGTCGCGGAGCTGGTTGGCGCTGTCGAGCGCTTCGTGCGCGACCTCGAGGAGCAGCCGGTGCTGTGGATCCATCGTCGTCGCCTCGCGCGGCGAGATACCGAAGAACGCGGCATCGAAACGGTCCACTTCGCCGCTCAGGAAGCCGCCGCGCCGCGAACAGATTTTCCCCGGCTTCTCCGGATCGGGGTCGTAGAGTTCATCGACGTCCCAACGATCGGGCGGCACCTCGCTCGTCGCGTCGATCCCGCTGTGCAGCAACCGCCAGAAATCCGCCGCGTTGCGCACGCCGCCGGGCAGGCGACAGCCGACGCCGATCACCGCGATGGGCGCGGTGTGGGCTCGCTCGACCGCCTCGAGCTTCGCCGCCGCCTCGTCGAGCGCGCGCAGGATTCGCAGCGAGGCGGCCTTCGCGGGATCCTCGGCGGGCGTGCTCATGGCGGGGATGGCGGGGACACAGGACGCGCGGCGTTTGCCAGGCTCACAGTTTGGCCCATTCGACGGCAAGGTCGTGCAGCGCGCCGATGCAACGCGCCCGGCAAGGCCGGCCCGCCGCGTCGCGCTCGAAGCCGATCTCAATGTTAACTCCCTCCAGCGCAAAACCCCCACCTGGCAGCGGCCAAAGCCGTGGACGGCCTTCGGATTCGAGGAAGAGGCCGCGCTCGTCGGAGACGACATGCAGCTCGTCTCCGGCCGGAGAACGATAGCGGCCCGTGTAATCGGGCAGGTCGGCCGCAGGCGCGGGTTCGGTCATAGGCGGCAGGCCGAGAAATTGCGTCACATCGCGCATCAGCCGCGGCCAGCCGCCGGCGCTCGGATCGAGCGTGAGGCGCTCGCCCGGGAACCGCGGGAGCAAACGGTCGCAAATCGTCCGATGTTCCTCGAACACCGTGATCGCGTCGTCGTAGGTCTTCAGTCCCATCCGCCGGCCACGCGGCGTGTTGGCCATGTGCGCGACGGCGAACTCGGGGAACCAGTCGCCGCGTTTCCGCGCGATCGCGCGCAACGCCGCGCCCACATCCGGTGGACGCAGATAAACCAACGCGGGCCGCAGCGGCGCAACGGCTGCCATAGCCTGCACGAAGTGCCGCTCTATTTCCGCGACCGGCAGATCCATCAGCACCTGCGTGCCCACCGCGCTCTGGAACAGCGTGCTCTCGAGCAGCACCGTTTCGTCGCTCGCGCGCAACTGGGCGGTAAGCGCCGCATAGTGGTCCACGGCGCGCGCGAAGATCGCGTTGGGTTCCACCCCCCCCTGGGCGCGCGCGACGCGCACCTGGTCGTCGTCGAAAATCGGATGCCCAACTTCATGCTCAAACCACCAGCGCGCCGGTCGGCCCAGCCGGCGCAGGTGCAGCCAGATGCGCTGGGCGGTGGTGGTCTTGCCCGAACCGGGCAGGCCGTCGAAGAAAACGAAGCGCGGCACCGCGGTCATCGCGCGCTCACGTGTTTTTCACCAGCGACTCTAGCCGCGCGAGGCGGGCGGCGAGGGCAGCGTCGAGGTCGTTCTCATCCACCGGCGGCAATTCCGCCACCGGCACTACCGCCGGCGCCGACGCCATTTCCACCGCGGCATCGTCCAGCACATCCTCCGCGAGATGCGCGGCCAGCAGCCGGATGTTCGCGTAGTCGAACGCGAGCGTGCTGGGAAAACTGCGTCCGAAGGCCTGCACGAGTCGGTTGCGCAGATCGACGGCCATCAGCGAATCGATGCCCATCTCGAAGAAGCCGCGCTTGGGATCGGGCTGATCGCCGGCCTTCATGCCGAGAACCGCCGCGACCTGCGCCTGGAGAAACGCTTGCAACCGCTCGCGACGCTGCGCGGAGGGTGCGGCGGCGATCGCTTCTATCTCCGCGGAACGGCCGGAAGGCGTAGCAGTTTTCGCGGTCGGCGCGCCGAGTACCGAGAGGAACGGCTTCGGGCCGCGCAACTCGAAGAGGTCTTTGAACACGCGCCCGTTGACGCGAGCCACCGCCACCTGCGGCCGGTCGCCCGTCAGCAGGCGGTCGAGCGCGCCGAGCGCGGCGGCCGGCGCCATCGTCGTGATACCAAATCGCGCGAGCAAAGCCTGCTCCTCCTCCCCCGCCATACCGCCGCCGGCCCACGGGCCCCAGTTTAGGCTCAGCGCCGGCAGGCCGAGCGCCCGCCGGTGCTGCGCGAGCGCGTCGAGCGCTTGATTCGCAGCGGCGTAGTGCGCCTGGGCTTTCGAGCCCCAAATCGAGGCTATCGACGAAAACAGGATGAACAGGTCGAGCTCCAACTCGCGCGTCGCCGCGTGAAGCACGCGCGCGCCTGCAACCTTTGGCCGCAGCACGTCCGCGAGCGCCGTGGGCGTGAGTGTCGCCAAGGCTTCCTGCCCCAGCAGTCCCGCCGCGTGCACGATGCCCCGCACCGGCCCAAGTTCCGCCGCGGCCGTTCGCAACACACGCGCAACGTCGTCGGCGTCTGCGCTGTCGGCCGCGAGCACGCGCACATTCACCGCGGGCGGGCGGAGCGCGGCGATCGCGCGCTCCGTTTCCGCGCCTGGCTCACGGCGCGCCGTGAGCACGAGCTTGCGCGCGCCTTTCGCGATTAGCCAGCGCGCCACGTGCAAGCCGAGCGCGCCGGTGCCCCCGGTGATCCAATACACGCCCTCGGCGCGCAACGCAGGTGCAGCCGCGGCGGGCAGCGGCACGCGTTCGAGTCGCGCGACGTGACGGGCGTTGCCGCGCAGAGCGACCTGGTCGTCGCCGGAGGAAGGCGCGAGCAATTCATCCGCCAGCGCGGCGAAATCGTCCGCGGTCGCCTGCAGCGGCAGGTCGATCATGCCACCCCAACGCTCCGCGTGTTCTAGCGCGAAAGCTTTTCCGAAGCCCCACAACGGCGCGTGATTGAGGCGCAGCGTCCGCGCTTCGTCGGCCGTCACCGCCACCGCGCCGCGCGTGACGATCCACAACGGCGCGCCGCCCGCCGCCTGCGCGACCTGCAGCAAACGCGCGCATTCGTCTTCACCGGGGTCGTCGCCCGCGATGAAGATCACGCCCCGCCACGCGCCCGGCCGAATATCCGTCGCGATCTCGAAGCCCTGCCCGCGCGCCCGCAGCGCCGTCGTGAACGCGAAGTCGGCCGCGCCCAGGAGCAGCCAGCGGCCCACAGCGGGATTCGGCGCCGCCCCGCGCACCTGCGCCGGCCAGTGAATTTCGTAGAGGCAATCGCGCAGGGCCTCGGCGGCGCCGGCGTTTTCCCGCGCGCGCCGCAGGGCGGCGAGCACGCGCGGCGCCGCGGCGCGGTCCTCGGGCGCGAGGTCCACTTTTTCCAGCAGCGCCTCGAGCTCCGTCGTGTCATCGCCGGCAAACGTCTTCGCGAACCAGTGCCGGCGCCGCTGGAACGGATAAGTTGGTAGCGTGACGCGGGGAAACGCGAAGCCACGGTCCACATCGTGCCATCGCACGGGCACGCCGCGCACAAACGCGCGGCCCGCCGCCTCGAGCATCTGCGCCCATTCGTCGCGGCCCGGCTGCAGGCTCACAAGCCAGTCGGCCGCGCCCGACCACGATTGCTGCCCAAGCGCGGCGAGAATTCCGCGCGGGCCCACTTCCAGGAGCAGCGTCGTGCCCGTCGCGGCGAGCGACTGGACCGCGTCGGCGAAACGTACCGGCTGGCGGATCTGCTTCGTCCAGTAGTCAGCGCACGCGAGTTCGTCCGTCGCGACGCGGCCCGTAACCGAGGACAGGAACTGCTTCTTCGGCACGCCGAGTCGCGCGTCGGCCGCGACCGCGGCGAAATCCGCGAGCATAGGTTCCATCAAGCGCGAATGATATCCCTGCGACACTCCTAGGTCCTGCATCCGCAGACCCGAGCGTTTCAAATCTTCGGCGGCGGCAGTCACGGCGGCACGCGGGCCCGTCAGCACAGTCTGGCGCGGGCTGTTGAACGCGCCGATCTCCACGCCGTGGCGCGCGATGGAAGGGGCCACGGTGGCGGCGTCCGCCGAAACCGCGAGCATGGCGCCGTCCTCTGGGAGTGCGCCCATCAGCTTCGCGCGCATGATGAGCAACGCGAGGCCATCCTCGAGCCTAAGCGCGCCGGCCACGACGGCAGCTGCATATTCTCCCACGCTATGCCCGATCACTACCGTCGGTTCGACGCCCCAAGCCTGCCAGGTGCGCGCGAGTGCGTATTCCAGCGCGAAGAGCGCGACCTGCGCGAACTCAGTACAGGCTAGCTGGGCCGCCGAATCCAGCGCGGCGACGACGTCCCAGCCCGCGCGGGCCTGCACAATCGCCTGGCACTCATCAAGTGCTGCGCGAAACACCGGTTGCGACGCCGCGAGTTCGCGGCCGACGCCTGGGTAGAGCGAGCCTTGCCCAGAGAACATAAATGCAACGCGCGGAGGCGCGGCGACTTCACCGCTCCAAAGGTCCGGAGCGGCGCCATCGCGGGCAAACGCGGCCAACGTGGCGGCGACCGAAACATCCGCTGGCACCGTGAGGCGATGCGGTAACGCAGCACGCTGCACAGCCGCGGCGTGCGCAATATCACCGACCGTCGCCTGGGAAACGCTCTCGAGGAGAGCTGCATACTTTCCCGCCAGTCCGCGCAGCGCGCCAGCCGAACGAGCCGATAGCACTAGCGCATGCTGCGGACGCACGGTACCAGTCACCTCCCCAGATTCCGCTTCGCCGACGATCACGTGTGCATTTGTACCGCCGAAGCCAAAGGAGCTGATGCCCGCGTAACGCCGTGTGCCTTCCCAAGCCGTGCGCTGCGTCGCAATCGCCAGCGGCGTGCCAGCAAGATCGATCAGCGGATTGATCGTGCGCAGATTTAAATGCGGCGGTATCTCGCGATGCTGCAGCGCCAGCACGACCTTGATCAGCCCGGCGATGCCGGCGGCGGCCTCGAGGTGACCTATATTAGTTTTCACCGACCCGAGTAGGCAGGGCTGCGACAGGGTACGGTTTTCGAGCAGAACGTCGCGCAGCGCGTTGACTTCGATAGGATCGCCGAGGTTGGTGCCGGTTCCGTGCGCCTCGACGTAACCGATGTCAGCCGGCGCGAGACCAGCATCGCGGAGCGCTGCGCGCACGACCGCTTGTTGCGCGGGGCCGTTCGGCGCGGTGAGGCCGTTGGAGCGGCCATCCTGGTTGACCGCGGTACCTCTAATCACCGCGAGCACACGGTCGCCGTCGCGCTGCGCGTCGGCGAGGAGCTTCAAAATCACGACGCCGCAACCTTCCCCTCGCACGTATCCGTCAGCCGCTGCGTCGAAAGTCTTACAGCGGCCGTCTGACGCGAGCATGCCTGCGCGGGCAAAAGTCGTCGAAAGTTCAGTAGTGAGAATGAGATTCACGCCACCGACGAGCGCAAGCGTCGAATCGCCCGCGCGAAGGCTGCGCATAGCCTGATGAACCGCCACGAGAGACGACGAGCAAGCGGTGTCGACCACGAGACTTGGACCTCGAAGGTCCAATAAGTACGAAATGCGGTTCGCAGCAATGCTCAAGGCGTTGCCCGTGCCTGCGTACGCCTCTGTACCGGCGGCGACGCGCGCGAGTAGGCGTCCATAATCGCCCGTGCTTATGCCCACGAACACGCCAGCGCGCGATCCAGCTAGGGATTTCGGAACTATGCCAGCGTCCTCAAGCGCCTCGTAGGCTACTTCGAGCAGGATGCGCTGCTGCGGATCCATGAGGTCCGCCTCGCGCGGCGCGATGCCGAAGAAGTCGGAGTCGAACGCGTCGATGTTTTCCAGAAATCCCCCCTGAGCCGGGGCATCAACAAGAGCAGGATCCCAGCGACCCGCAGGTACGCCAGTAATCGCGTCGCGCCCTTCCCGGAGAATCTCCCAAAACGCCCCCGGCGATTCGCCACCGGGGAAACGACAGCCTAGGCCAATGATCGCAACTGCGCTGTGTGACGTGCACCCTCCGTCGATTGCGCCGGAAGCGGAGCCTGCGCCCAAAGCGGCCACCGCTTGGGCGGCGAGATGGGCTGCTAGGGTACGGACGCTGGGGTAGTCATAGACTAGGGTGGGTGAAAGCCGGCGTCCAAGCCAATCCTCCAATGCGCCGGAGAGTTCGACAGCCGCGACCGAATCGAGCCCGTACCGTGAAAAAGGCTCGGACGGGTCGATCTGGCGAGGGTCCAAGTGGAGTCGCTGCGCTAGCCGTACGGTCAGCCAGGTCTCAATCACCGCCGACTCGAGCACAGGCAGAGCAGCCACAGCGTCTGGTGTCGGCGCCGGCGGCCCCGGCTGCTGCCACTCTCCAACCGACTCTAATTCGCGCTGCAGGTAGGCCTGGCGGCAGGCCCGACGCATAATTTTACCGGAAGAGGTCTTCGGGATCGAGCCAGTGCGTAGCAGCAACACCGCGCTGACTGACAAATAATGCTGTTCGGCCACAGCCTGTCGGATCGCCGCGATGACTTCATCGACCTGGAGCCGGCGCAAGTACGTGCGCTCAACTTCTTGCACAACAACCAGAGACTCAGCGCCGTGGAGATCAACAGAGAAGGCGGCGCCGCAGGCGGGTCTGAGGGCCGGGTGCGCCATTTCCACCGTAAGCTCGATGTCGTGGGGATAGTGGTTCAGGCCGCGCAGGATTATGAGGTCTTTCAAGCGGCCCGTGATGTAGAGCTCTCTCGCATGAATAAAACCAAGATCACCCGTGCGCAGGAAAGGCCCCTCTCCGGAAGCCAGACGGGCGCCGAATGTCTCCGCCGTTTCCAAGGATCGGCCCCAATAGCCTTGGGCAACGGACGGGCCGGAGAACCAGATCTCTCCCACGCGACCCTCCGGGCAACGCACTTGTGACTCCGGTTCAACAATCACATAGCGGTTGTCCGCCTGTCCCCACCCGCACCCCACGAGCGTCTGCGCACCGGCCTCGTCGGGAGCACAGATGACCACTTCATGACGAACCAGGGCTTCACTCCGAACGTGGACGAAGTGGGTTGGTTCTGCCCGCGGAAGCGCCGAAACCTTGAGCGTAGCCTCCGCCAGACCGTACCCCGGAGAGACGGTCAGCGGAGAGAGCCCGCAAGGACCGAAAGCAGCGTTGAAGGCCGCCAGAGTCTGAGCGCGAACTGGTTCCGCCGCATTTAGAGAAAAACGCCAAGAGCTCAGGTCGAGTACCGCGCGCTGGTCGGGTCTGGTGCTCGCAACACAAAGATCATAGGCGAAGTTGGGAGCAGCACTGTGCGTACCCCGATAATGCGCGATGGCCTCAAGCCAGCGAACCGGACGCTGAAGGAAGGTCGACGGCGGTAGCATCACGCATGTAAACCCGCGGAAAAGCGGCATGAGCGCTCCGTAGATCAATCCCATGTCATGAAAAATCGGGAGCCAAGTGACCATCACGCTTTCAGGCGTATGATCCCAACCTCGGTCTAGGTCATCAAGGTTGTGAAGAAGGTTACGGTGGCTGACCATCACGCCTTTCGGAGTCGAGGTAGATCCGGAAGTATACTGCAGAAAGGCCAAATGCTCCGAAGACACGCCCGGATCGCGCCAGACCTTCGCCTCGTCAGTGGCGATCGAATCGGTCGCTAGCCATTGGAGCGCGCGCAAAGCGGGAATATGCGTGAGACGTGCCTCGAGGTCGCCAAGCACGTCGCCGTCGGTTAGTGCTAGCTCCGCCCCAGCATCGGCGGCGATCGCCTGCAAGCGGGGATCGGAACGGTTGCGCTTCGGGGGATAACTCGGCACAGCAATAACTCCTGCGTAGAGGCAGCCGAAAAACGCCGAAAGAAATTCCAGCCCCGGCGGATAAAGCAGCAAGGCGCGCGATCCCGTCGGGATGACACCCTGCAGGCGGGCCGCGATCGCACGGGCCCGAGCGTCCAGTTCGCCGTAGGTTAGGCGCGCCGTCTCGTGTTCACCGTCCGCCAAAAACTGGTATGCGTTCTTCGCCGGGGACAACCTTGCTCGCATCCCCAGTAAGGCAACAAGCGTCAGCGGAGGGCTGGTAGGGTGATGTGAGGGGGGCATCAATGCGGCCGGTGTGGCGCAAAAGGGAAAAGCTTAGGTTGCCGAAATGATCGAGCACGGATTGATCAGTCCTTCCAGCCGTACTCCTTTGCTAGTTGCAAACCAGATTTAACCTGAGTGAAAATTTGTCGCACACCATGTCTCCAAAACTCGAACTTGATTCGACCCCTTATGAGGTGGTCCTCAATGAAGAAGAGCAGTACTCTATCTGGCCGACTGACCTGCCGCTCCCATCGGGATGGCGGAAGGAGGGGAAAACCGGCTCCAAGCAGGAATGCCTAGCGCACGTCAAGCTGGTCTGGACGGATATGACTCCCGCGAGCCTGCGCACCTCGCGCGCACGGACGCCGTGAGCGACCGCCAAGCGGCGCGATGGTGCTTGGTGCCGCGCCCCCTGCCCAAAGCCCGCTTGCGTCTCGTTTGCTTGCCCCATGCTGGCGCAGGGGCCTCGACCTACTTCGGGTGGGGGGCGCTGCTCCAGCCCGCCGGAATTGAAGTGCGTTCAGTCCAATATCCCGGCAGGGAGAACCGTCTCTCAGAAGCCTGCCTCACTGACGCCGAAACCATGACTCGGGCAATCGCCGACGCTTGGCCCGAGTTATCCGGAGGGGGGCCCTGTGCAATCTTTGGTCACAGCATGGGAGCTTTGCTAGGATTCGAATTGGCGCTGGAACTTGCCCGGCGCGGCTCAACTCATCAACCGGTGCGCCTTTTCGTTTCGGGCCACAACGCCCCTAGCGTACTCTCGCCACTCCCAACGCTGCACTTATTGCCGGATTGCGAGTTCCTCCCAGCCGTCTCACGACACTACGGTGACCTGCCCGCCGAGCTGACAATGAGCTCAGAAATGGCGTCCCTCATCACTCCAATACTCCGCGCCGACTTTCAACTCGTCGATCGATACCGTTGGCGAAATGGGCCACAAGCCTCGGCCGCGATTTCAGTCCTGGGAGGGCTTCAAGATCCCTGGACAACCCGGGCAGGGCTCGAACAGTGGTCACACCACACTCGCGGACCATTCTCCTGCAGACTACTGCCCGGCAATCATTTCTTCCACCAACAAAACCGCGCCACCGTCATTTCGGTTATTGAATCAGATTTAGTCGCGTAATGAAAGGCGCGCTTGCCACCAACAAGTCAGGTCGCTAGCTCCCTCTTGTGTATAATATCCAGTGTTTAACATCCGTCTCGGCCTGCTGTCCGCGAAGGAAATGGATCGGCGGAATCTGCGCGACCTTGGCCTTGAGCGGGTGTGATCGTTTACGAGATTTGTACACGAGGGCCTTGATTCCAGCGCGCGGAACGATTCACGCACTGGTTTGGAGCAACTACTTTCCACAGGATTTGCTGAACGATTTTGAGGCGATCACTGGCATCCGCGTTTCCGTACACACGTTTAGCACAAACGACCAACTCGTCGATCTGCTTAGCACCAGGTCCTTCCCCTACGACTTGGTGATGCCGTCCTCCTACATGCTGGATCGCCTACGCGAACTGGACCTCTTGAGACCCCTACGGCAGGCGAAGATGCCAAACCTAAAGTTTGTCGACCGTCTTGGATTTCCAGTCCGCTCCGACCCGTACAATCAATGGATTATTCCCTATATTTGGGGAGCCGTCGGCTTGGGTTACCAAGCCAAGGCAACGAGCGGACTACCCAAGTCTTGGGCTGCATTTTTCAAGCCGCCCGCGAGCCGAGGCAAAAATCCTTTCAACCTGTCTATTCTAGATGATGGCCGAGTTGCTTTAGCCTCAGCTCTGCTTTACGCCGGAGTCCCCCCCAAAAACGCATCGGAAAAACAAATCGAAGAGGCCGGAAACCTAATAATCGGAATCAAAGACCGAATCACTTATTTCGAAAGCGTTAACGTCGCTGAATTCTTAGCGGAAGATAAAGTACAATTAGCGATGGCCTGGTCTGGCGACGTCTGCAAAGCGATGCTAGGCTGGCCGAGTCCGTTCTCTACAAAGGAATCAGCATCGGAGCAATCTACCGACAAATCTGAGGGCAAGTTTAAGCGCAACATCTCCGTAAGACTCGCCCTGCCGCTTGAGGGCACCGTACTTTTCCAGGACAGTTTCGCCATTCCAAAGCTAGCTGCTTACCAGTCAGAGGCAGAGGAATTCGTAAACTTCCTACTCTCCCCTGAAACTGCCGCCAAGGTCACAAACTTTTCTCTGTATGCCAACACGATCACGGCATCGCGATCTGATATTCACCGTTTTATTCTTTCAGGACCCTCCTACTTTAGAAATCCAACTGGAAAAAGCGGCAATTTCGCGATCGAGCTACCTGACTCGATCGATACTATTTACAGCAGAGTATGGCACCGCGTGAAAGCTACTATTTCTGGCCCACTGCCGACTTCCCCAAAGCTCGGGACCGTCATCGCCCCGAGCAAATTCTGAAACCACAGGCCTACCTGCGAGCCGGCCCAGAATTGGGAGAGCGAGGTAGGCCGGTGGGAATCGGCTCAGACCTAGTAGATCCGTCAAGAATGATCGGAAGTCGATCGTCGCCACCACCAATGATCACAATCTTGGAATTAGGGGACTTAGCCAATTCCAGCGTGGCCTCGATGCCTTTGAACCGAAGAAATTGTTCTGATATTCCTTGTCCAGTGATAGTCTCTTGGAATTTTCGAATACCCTCCGCCTCTATCCGCTTCCGCTCTGCCTCTTTTTCCTCCGTCACAAGACGGTAATTAAATTCCTCTGAAAGCTGTTGGGCACGCAACTTGGACTCAATCGACTGCGCGACAGGGCCCGGAAGGGTCACCGATTTAAGGAGAAGATCATCCAGTAGCACATAACGCTCTCCTAGCTCAGCCAAACTACCCTGAAGCACCGTTTGCACGATAAAGCCCTGTGAAGTATAAATCTCCTCGGGCCTGTACTGCCCCAAAACAAGCCGCAGCTGAGATTGAATCTCTGGCTTCACAACCTTGTCGACGTAATCGTAGCCTATATTCTTGTGTAACTTCCCCAAGTAATTGAACTCGGGTCGAAACCGAATGGAAATCTCAACTTTTATCGCTAAACCGTCCTGCGAAAGCACAGTAAAATCATCCGAGACCTGCTGAACACGGGCATTATATACGAATATTGTATTCCACGGGAAAATCATGTGTAACCCCTCGCCGTACGGCGGGCGGTCGTCGACAGTACCTCCAGCAAATAAGCGGTAGAGCACTCCAGCCTCGCCGGCATTAATCTTAATGAATATACGGTTCCAGAAAAGGGCAACAACAAAGGCCAATAAAAAACCGATTATCACCAATAACAACCGATGCTCTCGCCATAGTTCCGCCGCGTTGACGCCAATGCGTCGCCAAAGCGGGAGCCGGACTATACGGGACCCGACCTCGGTTGGCTCAGGGGGTGAATTGATGGACTCAGGTTCGGGCATTGCGGAATAATTTATGGTAGCTGTATGGAGCCAAACGGATGGAGGATTCTATTTCGCCTCGCCAACCGGCACGAAACGGCCACATTCCATCTTCAGAACGCGATCGGCGACCGAAAAATATCTATCGTCGTGCGTCGCCGCGATAACCGTTTTCCCCCGACGCTTCAAATCGGGCAGAATTTCCTCATAAAAGCGCTTCCTGAATACAGGGTCCTGGTCCGCCGCCCATTCATCGAAAACGAGGATCGCCTTGTCGTCGAGCAGGGCGACGATTAGCGCCAATCTTTTACGCTGCCCCGTCGAAAGGTTCAAAGTTGAGAACCGCCCTTCTTCATAATGCGTCTTCAGGTCCAGCTCCATATCATGCAAGAGCGTAGCCAAAGATTCATCGTTGACCCGCGTTAGCCCGTAAAGTCGATCAAAGAGGTGAAAGTCCGTAAAGACAATCGAGAACTGGTTCCGGTAGCGGTGGTACTGAACAGGAAGAAGGCTTTGCCCGTTAACCCGCAACTCTCCCGACGCAGGGCGGTAGAGGCCCGTGAGTAACTTTAGCAGTGTCGACTTGCCGCTACCGTTTCCACCCATGATGAATAGCGTTTCGCCCTCCCTGACCGATAGGTTTAAGGGGCCAACGGTGTATCCCGGAGTTCCGTCTGCGTTCGTGTAGGAATAAACTAAGTCACGCACCTCGATGGTGTGGATGGGCCAAGCCACGAGATCATCCGATAAACTCACTTTCGGAAGATGCTTCAGTTCGTCATCAAGCTGCCTCTCTAACGCCTCGATGGCCTGAATAGAGGAGTTAGCTTTTGCGATGTAAGGCACGACGCCGACAACCTCTGCCAATGGTCCGAAGATGAAGAGAATAACAGCGGAAATCTTGATCACCACCGCGGCCTCTGCGCCGAAAATAGTCGGGAGTAAAAAAATTATTACCGCGATCAGTCCATAAAACGCGGAGTGAGTTATTAGAGTTGTATTTACAAAATTATCATTGGTCTTAATTTTCAGCGCCGTGACTCTAGCGGCAAGAGGCTCCAGATAGTTAGCGAACAGGTCGCGCGATTTTCCCGAGCCCACTTTAAGCTCTTTGAAGCCATCCAATACTTGCTCGACCAAACCAAAGAACGATATTTCCATCTCCAGGGCTTGCCGGAGTTGGGGATCAGCCAATTTCAGGCTCCATCGATATGCCAGCACCGCAATTGCCATCGCGCAAAGAGTGAGCACAAACGCCGGGACAGAAAGGTAGGCAATAAACAGGAATGATACCAGCAACATCACCGCAGCGGCCGAGGCGTTGATCGCCATTGCTGCGGTGGTCGAGATGGTCTGAGCCTCTTTTGTGAGCAACGTCATGAATTGCGCGGCACCTGTCCGCTCGAAAAACTGCAACTCTGACCTACGGATCTTGTCTACTACGCGCATACGCAGGCGCTCTACAATACCTTCCGTCAAGCGACCGCTGTAGCGCAGGCTGTATCGCTTGGCTGCAATAGTGCCGCCCAGCGTAACTGAAAATAACAGCAGGGATCGCAGAGTCTCATCCGGCTGCGCGGCCTTCCCGGCGGCCGCTAGAATAACCGTGACCATCAAGCCGCTAGCTAACCCGCCTAAAAGGGTTACGAAAGCTACGCGCCTGCTAGTTGAGCCAGACTCGCGCTGAAGAAATCGTAAAAACTCCATTGAAAATTGTTCGCGGCTTCGGAAGAAAAACTCAGAAGCGCGCCCCTCCAGTGAGCATAAGGCTTAACTGAGGCAACACTATTTCGGCTGGGGGCTGTTTGGGGAATAATCCGGCATAAATATAGTTGTGTCTGTCAAGTTCTGCAAACGTGGATCGGTGGTCTGATGGTTTGGTGAAATTAAATAAATAAGGGGAGGGTCCAAGGGAGGGAGCGTAGCTCCCTCCCTTTTCTGGATTGAGCAGAGGGGTGGCAGGGGAGGCGGTCAGCCTCCCCGCCTTCAGGCGGCCTGGGGTTGAGGGGTGAGCAGGTGTTTCAAGTGTTCGCGGAGC
>SXGQ01305277.1_pt1 | contig 14013 bp, 16 predicted proteins | sample 3178371 | NCBI WGS metagenome assembly SXGQ01 (sample SAMN11356859, study PRJNA531348) | freshwater metagenome | isolation source: freshwater sample F1-20 | place: China: Fuxian Lake, Yuxi | collected 2017-12-25
ATCACGTCATCGACAACCACTGCACGAACGTCACCGGGCGAGACGGTCCCGCCTCGTCGGCGGTGTAGGACGCCGAGAAGATGTCGGCCACCGGCTCGTCATCGTCGTCCCGCAGCGCCATCCACGCCGCCTCTGCCCGGTATGCCAGCTCGGCGCCGTTCGGCGACGTCCACGTCCCGGGAGCGGTGGAGCCCAGCGGCAGCTTCGGGGCGGGACGGTCGCTGGTGGCGGTCTGCTCGTCGGACATGGGCGGCACGCTAACGAGGGACCCCGCTGCGCCGTCCGGATCAACCGATGGGCGAGCCGTACATCTCCCCGAGCGGGTCCGAGATCAGCTCGATGCGCTCACCGTCGGGGCCCCGGAAGTAGAGGGACGCACCGCTCTCCAGCGCGTAGTCGACACCGGCGGCGTCGAGCTTCGAGCGCAGGTGCGCCCAGCGGGACGGCTCCACCGAGATGGCGAGGTGGTGCAGCCCGCCAAGCACCTCCTCGTACCCACCGAGGTCCAGGCCCGGGAAGTCGAAGAAGGCGAGGGCGTTGCCGAGGCCCAGGTCGAAGAAGAAGTGGGTCGAGCCGGGGAAGTCGCGGTTCTCGAACAGCTCCGTCAACGGGAACTCGAGGAGCCCCTGGTAGAAGTCGATCGTCCTGGCCACGTCGCTCGAGAGCAGGGCGACGTGGTGGACGCCACGCGCCGACGAGGGCGCACGGTCGGCGGACGGGACCAGGTGCTCGGCCCGGAGCTCGTCCCACTCGGCTGATCGATCGGTCACCGCCGCACCTCCAGGTCCGACTCCCAGACCACGACCTCGGCGCGCTCCGTGGCGGTGACGACCGGACGCCCTGCGTCGCGCAGGCGGGCGGCGTCGCCCGTCCCGAGGGACAACGGACCGGTCGGGGCGCCGTCGGCGCCGCTGAGCTCCACCGCGCCGCGGGCGACGAACAGGTGGACGAACGGTGCGTCGGGCACCTCGACGGATCGGCCCGGCTCCAAGCGGGCGACCCACATCGCAGCGTGCTCCTGGTGGATCGAGATGGCGCTCTCGTGGCCGCGACCCGACGCGATCGGCACCAGGCCACCGGCGTCCAGCTCGGCGTTGAGGTCGAGCTGCTCGTAGCCCGGTGCGATCCCGCGCTCGTGCGGCGGGACCCACATCTGCAGGAAGTGCACGTCCTCGGTGGCGGAGTGGTTCATCTCGGAGTGCATGATGCCGCGCCCGGCGCTCATCCGCTGGGCCAGGCCGGGGTAGATCACGCCGTCGTTGCCCTCGGAGTCCCGGTGCTCGAGCTCGCCGTCGAGGACCCAGGTGACGATCTCCATGTCGCGGTGGGGGTGGGTGGAGAAGCCGCTGCCTGCCGCGACCCGATCGTCGTTGGACACGATGAGCAGCCCGTGGCCGACCTCGTCCGGGTCGAAGTGCCCGCCGAAGCTGAAGCTGTGGCGCGAGTCCAACCACGAGATGCGGGTGTGGAAGCGCTCGTCAGCGTGGCGGAGGTCGGTGGTGGGGACGGTCATGGCGCACCTCTCTGGGTCGTTGCTCCTCCCTCCAACCATTGTTGCACGCGCAACATTCCCAGATCTCCCGGATGCGTCGAGCGGCAGTCCCGGCGGAGCTCGCCGCACTCGTCGAGCCGGGCGGCCGATGGGCACGAGCCACCGCACCGAGGCTGCGTCCGGGGTTGAATGGCGTGGTGCCGACACCCGAGGCCATGGCCGCCGCGCTCGTCGAGGCCCACGACGGACCCGTCGACGGCCTCCCCGAGGGACGTCGGCTCGTGGACTACGCCGAATCGAGCCGGGACGGCGACTGGAGCCTGCGCAGCGCGCTCGTCCGCTTCGCGCAGCCTGAACCGACCCGAGCCGGCGCCGTGCTCGAGCTCATCCGGCGGACGGATGCTGCACTCAAGCCGCACCGGCGGCGGCTGGAGGCCGCAGCCGCACCGACCCACCCCGACCTCGGCCCGGACCTGTTCGCGGACGGCACCGCCCTGCGACCCGATGCGGAGCGGGTCGTCGACGCGCCGGCGTCCGACCTGGCCCGGGCCCGGGTCCGGCTCCCCGACGGCGAGGCGCTCGTGGCCGCCTACGTCGAGCGGCGGGGGGAGGACCCGACCGACGAGGCGGTCCCGCTGCTCGTGGTCGCCCTCGAGCTGGACGCCATCGCCGACGCCCTGGTGCCGTGGGCCCTGACCCACGCGGGACCCCCGCCCGTCGACGTCGTGGACCAGCGGGCCGCCGCGGCGTTCGCCCACCTGGCCGAGCTCGGCGTCCCCCGGGAGACCGGCGGCCGCCCCCCGGCACGCAATCGGGGCTGAAGAACGCTGAGTTCTGTCGTCCGGGCGGCGGGGGTACCGATCGTCGCACCCCAGCGCCTCCCGATCCCCACGGAGCACCAGCCATGACCAGCACCACGGAAGCCCACCGCACCACCCTCGCCCGGGTCGCCGCCGATCGGGCCCGGTCCCTCCGGGAGCAGGCCGCCTCGATGGACAGCGCTGCGCTCGCCCCGCTGCGCGCCGCCCTGCACATCCGCGCCGGTGAGCTCGAGCTCGCCGCCATCGCCCTCGACGACGAGGTGTCGGTGACCGAGGTGCCCGAGCGGCACCTGGCCATCGCCTAGGCCGAGCGAGGTCCTCGCCGCTCGACGTGCCCGAGGAGGCCGTCGAGCGCCAGCAGGTAGCTGTCGGCGCCGAACCCGGCCACGACGCCCACGCACACGGCCGCCAGCACGGACCGGTGCCGGAACTCCTCCCGGGCGTGCACGTTGGACAGATGGGTCTCGACCACCGCCAGCCCGGTCCCGGTGATCGCGTCGCGCAGGGCGATGCTGTAGTGCGTGAAGGCCCCGGGGTTGAAGACCACCCCGTCGGCCCACGATCGTGCGTCGTGCAGCGCGTCGACGAGCTCGCCCTCGACGTTGGACTGCACCGCCCGCAGCTCGACGTCTCGACCCTCGACGTGGTCGCGCATCCGGGCCAGGACGTCGTCGAGGGTGTCGGCGCCGTACACCTCGGGCTCCCGCGTGCCGAGGAGGTTCAGGTTGGGCCCGTTCAGCACGAGGACGCGGCGGGTCATGGGGCCGGAGCCTACGAGGGCCACCTCCGCACGCCCGGTACCATCCCCCCGCTGTGTCGACCGCCGCCGCACCGACCTCGGACCGGGCCAACATCGTCCTGACCGGCTTCATGGGGACGGGCAAGTCCACGGTCGGTCGCCTCGTCGCCGAGCGCCTCGGACGCCGCCACGTGGACACCGATGTGCTCATCGAGGAGCGGCACGGCCCCATCGCGCAGCTCTTCGCCGACCACGGCGAGGAGCACTTCCGCCGGCTCGAGCGCGAGGTCGCCGCCGAGCTCGCCGCCGAGGACGGCCTCGTCGTGTCGACCGGCGGGCGGACGATGCTCGACCCGGCCAACCAGGCGACCCTCGGACGAGATTCCCGCGTCGTGTGCCTCACCGCATCGGTCGACGAGCTGGTCGCCCGGCTCCGGGACGAGGCCGGGCACCGCCCTCTCCTCCGAGACGGCGACCCGGCCGAGCGCGTCGCAGCGCTCCTCGCCGATCGGGCCGACGGCTACCGCGCGTTCGCGCAGGTCGACACCGACGGCCGAACGCCCGACGCGGTGGCGGGCGCAGTCGTCGCCCTGGTGGCGGGGTGAGCCGGCGGGACGAGCGCGAGGAGCTGGCCGAGCGCATCGCCGACCGCCTGGATGTGCCCATCACCGCGGCGGGCGTCGTCTTCCTGCTCCTCGTCCTCGTCGAGACCGTCTCGGCCCCGCAGGGTGGGGTCGGCACGGTCTTCGCCGTCGCCAGCTGGGTGCTCTGGGCGCTCTTCGTCGCCGAGTTCCTGGTCCGACTCGCCATCGCGCCCTCGACGTGGGCGTTCCTGCAGCGCAACTGGTGGCAGCTGATCTTCCTCGCGGTCCCGGCGCTGCGCTTCGTGCGGGCGCTCCGCGTGCTGCGCGCTGCCCGCGTGGGCCGGGTCCTGAGCTCTGCGGTGCGCTCCAGCCGGACCGCCGGCCGGAAGCTCTCGAGCCGGCTCGCCGCGCTCGGCGTCGTCACCCTCGTGGTCGTGCTGGCCTCGAGCCAGCTGTTGTTCGAGCTGGGCGACTACGACTCCTACGCCGGCGCCCTGGACGACGCGGCGCTGGCCACGATCAGCGGGGAACCGTTCTTCCCCGAGCACGCCGCGCTCCGCGTCCTGCAGGTGGTCGTCGTCGCCTACTCGGTGGTCGTGTTCGCCGCTCTGGCCGGCACCATGGGCGCCTTCCTCCTCGAGCGCCGGGACGACGACGACCGCCGGCTGCGGCAGGAGCCGGTCCGGCGCCCGAGCTGATCGCCACCGGGCAGGCGCCGGTCAGCTGACGACGATCTCGGCCCGCATGGTCGGGTGGATCTCGCAGATGTACTCGTAGCTGCCCGGCTCGGCGAAGGTCTGTTCGAAGGTCTCGTCCCCAGCCAGCTCACCGGAGTCGAACTCGGCGGCGCTGCCGTCGGCGGAGGTCACCGTGTGGGCGTAGGAGTCGAGGTTCTCGAAGGTCACCTCGGTGCCGGTCGCGACCTCCAGCGCCTGCGGATCGAACCGAGAGCGCTCGATGGTCACGGTGTCACCGGACGCTGCAGCTTCCTCGGAAGAGCGGACCTCGGAGGTCGACGTCTGCTCGCTCGCGTCGGCGGTGGGGACGTCGTCGTCATCCCCGCAGGCGACCAGGAGGACGACTGCCAGGGCGAGCGACGGGATCAGGGTGCGGCGTGGGTCGGTCATCACCCCTCTACGAAACCAGAGATCGGGACGGACGTCATCCAGAGCCGGCACCGCTCCGTACATGCGGTGAGCCCGAGAAGCAGCCAGGCCCCCCGTGGGGCCGCCTCCTCGGACTCACCCCCCTGATCGCAACCCGCGGGAGAACCCGATGCGACCCACCACCAAGAAGATCTTCGCACTCAGCCTCGCCGGCTCGCTCGTCCTCGCCGCCTGCGGCGGTGAGGACGACACCACCGTCGCCCAGTCCGGTGACCCGGCCGAGGAGACGACCTCCACAACCGAGAGCGAGACCGACACCGAGACGGAGGCCGAGGGCGAGACCGTCGGCACGGAGACCGGGGCCGCCACCCTCCGATCCGACCTCACCTCACTCCTGCAGGAGCACGTGTACCTCGCCGGCATCGCCATCGAGACCGCCCTCGACGCCGGGGGCGACATGGAGGCCCCCGCGGTGCAGGCCGCGGTCACCACGCTCGACGCCAACTCCGTCGCCCTGGCCGACGCCGTGGGCTCCGTGGCCGGCGACGAGAACGGCGACGCCTTCCTCGGCCTGTGGCGTGAGCACATCGGCTTCTTCGTCGACTACACGCTGGGCCGGGCCACCGGCGACGACGCCGCCGCCGAGCAGGCCCTTGCCGACCTCGACGGGTACCAGCTGGCCGCCGGCGACTTCTTCGAGGAGATCACCGGCGGCGAGCTGCCCGCCGACGCCCTCGTCGAGAGCCTGGACATGCACGTGAGCACCCTGATCTCCGCCATCGACGCCCTCGTCGCCGGGGACGACGCCGCGTTCGACCAGCTGCAGGCTGCCGCCGACCACATGCCGATGGCTGCCAACGCCCTCGCCGGGGCGAGCGTCGCGGCCCTGCCCGACGAGGTCGACGGCGCGGTCGACAGCGCCCCCGCCGAGACCCGAGCCGTCCTGACCGACGTGCTCCAGGAGCACGTGTACCTCGCCGGCATCGCCATCGAGCAGGCCGTGGAGGCCGGTGGCGACATGGAGGTCTCGGCCGTCCAGGCCGCCGTCGCCACCCTCGACGCCAACTCGGTCGAGCTGTCCGAGGTCGTCGGGTCGGTGTCGACCCCCGAGGACGAGGAGGCGTTCCTCGGCCTGTGGCGCGAGCACATCGGCTTCTTCGTCGACTACACGCTCGGCAAGGCCACGGGCGATGACGCCGCCGCCCAGACGGCGCTCGAGGAGCTCGACGGCTACCAGCTGGCCGCCGGCGACTTCTTCGAGGAGATCACCGACGGTGAGCTCCCCGCCGAAGCGCTCGTCGAGAGCCTCGACGAGCACGTGAGCACCCTGATCTCCGCCATCGACGCTCTCGTCGCCGGTGACGCCAGCGCCTTCATGGAGCTCCGCGAGGCGGGGCAGCACATGCCGATGGCTGCGGCCGCCCTCTCGGGCGCCATCGTCGCCGCCACGTCCTGATCTGCGCAGGGGCGGCACCCCGCCCGCAGTGATCACCAACCGACCTCGGCCCGTCCCGCTCTGCGGGGCGGGCCGTCGTCGCGTCCGGTTCTACCGGCGTGTGCGAGGGGGAGATGGACCGCCGCACCCCGGCGTGCCAACGCGCGCCCCACCCCCCACACCCCGCTGGAGAGCACCCGTGCGAACCACCACCACCAAGCTCCTCGCGCTCGCTTCCGCTGCTGCGCTCGGCCTCGCCGCCTGTGGCGGAGGAGGCGAGGAGGAGGCTGTCGCCGTGTCCGGCGAGGCCCGTCCCGCCCAGCAGGAGCCGGCCGCCCCGGAGGGCGAGCAGGCCAGCGAGGGCACCGAGGTCGAGTCGACCGTCGACGACGCCGCCTCGACCCTGCGGGCCGAGCTCACGCTGCTGCTCCAGGAGCACGTCCACCTCACCGCCCTGGCCGTGGACGCCGTGGTCGAGGAGGGCGAGGACGCTCCCGCCGCGCAGGGTGCGGTCCAGGCCCTGGAGGACGACGCCGTCGTCCTCGGCGAGGTCATCGGCAGGCTCCCGGGCGTCGAGGACCCAGACGACTTCCTCGACCCGTGGCGCGAGCACCTGACCGCCTACGTCGACTACGCCGCGGCCCGGGCCGACGGCGACGACGACGGGGCCGCCGAGGCGATGGAGGCGCTCGAGGGGGTGCTGCAGCCCCTGGCCGACTTCTTCGAGCAGATCAGCGACGAGGAGCTCGTCGCCGACGAGCTCTACGGCGAGCTCGAGACCCACATCACCATGGTGACCGACGCCATCGACGCCCACGTCGCAACCGCAGAGGGCGGGAGCGATGGCGGATCCGCCGCAGCGGGCGAGGGCGACGGCGAGGCCGCCGAGGGCGAGGGCAGCGACCTGTTCCACGAGGCCGCCCTGCACATGGACGTCGTCGCCGCCGACCTCGCCGCCGGCATCGTGGCCGCCCGCGCCGAGGAGATCCCCGGCGACCCGCTCGCGGTCCCGGCCGAGACCCGCGCCAGCCTGGTGAGCGGGCTGGTCGAGCACACCTACCTGGTGGTGCTGGCCGCCGGTGAAGCCATCGATGTCGGCGGAGCGACCGACGACCCGCTCGTCCAGGCCGCCGTCACGACCCTCGACGGCAGCGCCGACGACCTCGCCGGCCCGATGAGCGGCGCCGCCGGCAACGACGGGCGCGAAGCCTTCCTCGACGTGTGGCGACCGTTCCTCGCCGCCACCACCGACTACGCCGCGGCCAGCGCCTCTGGCGACACGGCGGCCGCCGACGCCGCGCGAGCGACCATCGCCGGCACGCCGTCCGCCCTCGCCGGCGTGCTCCAGCAGGCCACCGAGGGAGCCGCACCTCCGGAGGTGACCGCGCTCCTGGACACGCACGTGGCGAACCTGCTGGCCACCATCGATGCCCTGGTCGCCGGCGACCCGTCGGCGTACGCCCAGGCCCGGGCGGCAGCCCAGCACGCGGCCGCCATCGGCACCGCCATCTCCGCAGCCATGCCCACGACCGAGCCAGCCGGCGGTGGTGGCGGCGGCGACGAGGGCGCGACCGGCGGCGAGGACGCCGAGGGCCTGAACGCCGACCCGAACCCCGCAGCGCCGGACCAGTCCGCCGAGAGCTCGAGCGATGCCGGCTCCGTCGGCACCACCGACGCCGGCGCCTCCACCGACGACGCCGGTCCCGGAGCCGAGGCAGGGTCCGAGGGGGACGTCGACAGCCAGGGGTAGCCGGCGGATCCGGCCCTAGGGTCGCTCCGTGACCGACGAGCGCATCTGGCTGGAGGACATCGAGGGCACCGACGCCATGGCGTGGGTCCGCAAGCGCAACGCCGAAGCCGAGGCGGCGCTGTTCGCCGACCCCGCCTTCGAGCCCCTGCGCCAGCGCATCCTCGAGGTGCTCGAGGCCGACGACCGCATCGCGTACCCGTCGCTCCACGGCGACCCGGCCGGGGACCCGACGGTTCACAACCTCTGGACCGACGCCGCCCACCGGCGGGGCATCCTGCGCCGCACCTCGTGGAGCGACTACCGGAGCGGGTCGCCGACCTGGGAGACGATCCTCGACGTCGACGCGCTGGGCGCCGAGGAGGGCGAGTCGTGGGTCTTCCACGGCGCGACGACCCGACGCACCGACCGCCGCCGCGCCCTGGTCGACCTCTCCCCCGGCGGGTCGGATGCCTCGGTGACCCGGGAGCTCGACCTCGTCGAACGGGCCTTCGTCCCCGAGGAGGAGGGTGGCTTCGTGCGCCCGCTCGCGAAGGGCGGCCTCACCTGGATCGACGACGACACCGTGTACGTCACGACCGACCACGGTCCCGGGAGCCTCACCCGCTCGGGCTACCCGCGGACGGTCCGACGCTGGCGGCGGGGCACGCCGCTCGACCAGGCCGAGGTGGTCTTCGAGGGCGAGGAGGCCGACATCGCCGTGGGGGTCGCGGTCGGCACGGTCCCGGGCGGTCGGCACCACCTCTTCCAGCGGGCGCTCGACTTCTACACGGCCGAGACGTGGATCATCCCGGACGGGGCGCCGGCCGGGACCCCGCCCGTTCGCCTCGACGTCCCCATCGACGTCGACGTCTCGGCCCATGCCCGCTGGCTGACCTTCTCGCTGCGCGAGGACTGGACCGTCGGCGAGCAGACCCACGCCGCCGGGTCGCTCCTGGTCGTCGACGTCGACGGCTTCCTCGCCGGCACCGCCGACCCCACGCCGGTCTTCACGCCGACCGAGCGCCGGGCGCTCGCCGGCCACACCTGGACCCGGACGCGCCTCGTCCTCAACGTCCTCGACGACGTCCGCAACCGGATCGAGGTCGTCCGACCGACCGGCGACGCGACGTGGGAGGCCGACGCCCGCACCGACCTGCCCGACGTCTGGTCCCTCGACGTCGCCTCCGTGGACGCCGACACCTGCGATGACGTCTGGCTGGTCGGCAACGACTTCCTCACCCCGGAATCGCTCTACCTGGTGCACGTCGGCGACCGGGACGTGGCCCCCGAGCTCGTGCGTCGGGCCCCGGCCCGGTTCGACGCCGGTGGCCTCGCCATCGAGCAGCACTTCGCGACGAGCGCCGACGGGACCCGGATCCCGTACTTCGAGGTCGGCCCGGACAGCCGCACCACCGCGCCACGACCGACGCTGCTCGGGGGCTACGGCGGGTTCGAGGTGCCCCGGCTGCCGGCCTACGCGCCGGCCCTCGGGCGGGCGTGGCTCGAGGCCGGCGGCACGTACGTCCTCGCCAACATCCGGGGCGGCGGCGAGTACGGACCCCGCTGGCACCAGGCCGGCCTGCGTGAGAACCGGCCCCGGGTCTACGAGGACTTCGAAGCCGTGGCCCGCGACCTCATCGAGCGCGGCGTCACCACGGCGTCCCAGCTGGGCTGCACCGGGGGCAGCAACGGAGGCCTGCTGGTCGGCAACATGTACGTGCGGTCACCCGAGCTGTGGGGCGCCATCGTGTGCCAGGTGCCGCTGCTCGACATGGCCCGCTACCACCTGCTCCTCGCCGGAGCGTCGTGGATGGCCGAGTACGGCGACCCGGACGACCCTGCCGACTGGGCGTACCTCGAGGGGTGGTCGCCGTACCACCGCGTCGACCCGGAGCAGGACCACCCGCCGATCCTGCTGACCACCTCGACCCGGGACGACCGCGTCCACCCCGGCCACGCCCGCAAGTTGGCGGCCCTCCTCGCCCACCTCGGCAAGGACGTCACCTACTGGGAGAACACCGAGGGTGGGCACGGTGGCGCAGCGGACGCCGCCCAGCAGGCCACGATGCAGGCGCTCCTGTACGTGTTCCTCCGCCGCCGCCTGGTCTGACGTCACATCTGGCATGAGCGGTGCCGAAGCGCGGGTACAGCCCCCTCCGTGACCTGCTTCCAGACCCGCAACGTGTCCAGCGGCGACGTCCCCGTCCCCCGCACCGCCGTGTGGGAGGTGCTGACCGATCCGCAGTGCCTCACCGAGATGACGCCGCTGCTGGCCGGCATCTCCGTCGACGGCGACCGCTGGTGCTGGCAGCTGAGCGGCATCAAGGCCCTCGGGGTCGAGGTCGCACCGTCCTTCACCGAGCAGATGACCTTCGACGAGCCGTCCCGCATCACGTTCCGCCACGCCCCGCCCACCGGGCAGACCGAGCGGGCCGGTGCCGACGGCGTCTACGAGCTCACCGAGGTCGGCCCCGACCGGACGCACCTGTCCATCGACATCACCCTGCACGTCGACCTGCCCCTGCCGGCGATCTCGCGTCGCGCCGAGGAGCGGGTGATGACGTCGAGCATGGCCCGCACCGGCGACGTGTTCGCCGAGCGCCTGTACCGCCGCCTCGGGGTCGACCCCGCCTCGATCGGCGCGGGCATGCAGAGCCACGCCCAGAAGGTCGTGCCGGTCACGTGACCACTGCCGCCCGGCCCGCCGACGTCGAGCCGGTGCAGGCCCAGGACGGCTTCGCCGCCTACGCGGTGACCACCCGCTCCGGGCCGCACGTCACCATCCAGGCCGGCGTCGTGCAGTCGGGTCGCTTCGTGACCACGACGTCGCGCGACTCGCTCAAGGCCCGGTCGGTGCGCACCCACGGGTTCGCCGCCGCCACCGTGGACCACGAGGATGGCTCCACCGAGGTCGTCGCCGGCCCCACCGTGTCGGTCGACCTCCGCCACCCCGAGGCGATGCTCGCCGATCCCGCCGGCGCCCTCATCGCCGGTCCCGCCGCCCTCCGCCTCGCCGGCGACCAGCTCGAGCAGCTGCTCGGCTACGTCGAGGCCGCAGGCGCGGTCCCGAACGGCTGGCTGCCCCACAACCGCGTCATGCTCGTCACCCGAATCGACCGGTCGCTCCGCGTCCAGGGCTTCGACCTCCTCGACGGCACCGGCGAGTGGACCCCCGAGCTGCCCGCCCCCACCGAGCTCCACCGCACCGACGGCCGACCGGACGGCACGCTGCCGGCGGTCCCCGACGACGTCGCGCTCCTGCTCCAGACCGATGCTCCGGTGCGCCTCGGCATCGCCACGCCCGACGGTCCCGTCGTGCTGCCCGCCCGCTGGCAGGGACAGGACCGCTTCGACGTCTCCGCTGCCGCCCTGGCCCAGGTCCGGGCCTGCTTGCCCGGCGCGGGCTGCGCGACCTTCGACGACAGCACCAGCCGCCGACCCGACGAGAAGCGCGGCGTGATGCTGCGCGGCCACCTCGACCTGGTCGACGTCGACGGCGCCCGGGCCACGGTCGCCATCTGCACGGCACGGGTCACGTCGTGGGACGGGTTCGCCGCCAGCACCTCCGACGTCACCGTCCCGGGATGAGGGAGGGCACAGGCTCGTGACCGAACCGATCGTGCTCGTCGCGTCCGTCGTGGTCGGCTTCGCCGCGTTCGCCTACATGTTCGCCCTGCCTCGACCGGGGATCTGGACCCGCACGTGGACCGCCGCCGGCGTCGTCGGCGCCACCGCGGTCCTCGGCCTGGCCGCCCTCGGCCGGCTCGGCGAGATCGCCGGGCCCATCGACGCCACCGAGCTGGCCATCGGGCTCGGTGTCGGCGGCGCGTGGCTGATCGCCACCCACGTCGGCTACGCCGTCATCACCCGCCTCTTGCCCGCCTTCGGCGATCAGGTCCGCGACCTGTACCGACTGGGCGAGGAGGACCGGGTTGCCCGGATGGTCGGACCCATCGTCGCCATGGGCGTGGCCGAGGAGCTGCTCTTCCGCGGTGTGCTCCAGGGCGTCGGCGGCCTGGCCGTCGCGCTCGTCACCTACACCCTGGTGCAGGTCTTCGAGCGGAAGTGGTCGCTGGCGCTCGCCGCCCTCCTCGGCGGTGCGGTGTGGGGCGCCCTGTTCGCCTGGCGCGGCGGACTCGTCGCACCGATCGCCGCCCACGTGCTGTGGACCGGCATGCTCACCTTCGTCTGGACGCTCGGCACGGCGCCGAAGCCGCAGGAGACCGGCGCCCCGGCGCAGCAGCGCCGCGGCGACTACGCGTCGGGGAACCGCTGACGCAGGTCGCGCTTGAGGACCTTGCCGGTGGCGTTGCGGGGCAGCTCGTCGAGGAACCACACCGAGCGAGGCACCTTGTAGTTGGCCAGGTTCGCCCTGACGTGGTCCTTGACCCCCGCGTCATCGAGGGACGCGCCCTCCTCGAGCACCACGAAGGCGGCGAGGCGCTGGCCGAACTGCTCGTCCTCGACGCCGAGCACGGCGACCTCGCGCACGCCGTCGAGGTCGGTGAGCAGGTCCTCGACCTCGCTCGGGAACAGGTTCTCGCCTCCCGACACGATCATGTCGTCGTCGCGGCCGCCGACGAACAGCCGGCCGTCGGCGTCGAAGCGCCCGAGGTCGCCCGATGACAGGAGGCCGTCGATGGACGGCTTGGTCTGCCCGCCGGTGTAGCCCTCGAACCGCAGTGCGCTCCCCACGAAGATGCGACCGACGGAACCGACCTCGGTGACCAGCCGGTCGTCGTCGTCGTAGAGCCGCACGTCAACGCCCGACAGGGGCCGGCCGGCCGTGCCCGGCGCAGCGCGCAGGTCCTCGGGCGTGGCGATGGTGGCCACGGCGACCTCGGTGGAGCCGTACATGTTGAAGAGGTTGTCGCCGAAGCGGTCCATCCACTCGGTGGCGAGGGAACCGGGCAGCGCCGAGCCGGAGCAGAACACGACCTCGAGGCTCGACGTGTCGTAGCGCTCGGTGACCTCGACCGGCAGCGCCAGCACCCGCTGGAGCATGACCGGCACGACGGTGAGGACTCGGGCGCGGTTGGCCTGGATCTGCTCCAGCAGGGGCTCGGGCGCGAACCGCCGTGACACCACCAGCGTGTGGGACATGGTGGCGCCGGCCAGCAGGGCGGCGTTGCCGAGCGAGTGGAACATCGGCGCCGGCACGGCGTGGACGTCGCCGGTGCGGAACGGCACCCGCTGGAAGATGGCGGTGGCCGCCACCAGTCCGGCGCCCAGGCTCTCCTTGCTGCGGGACGCGCCCTTCGGCGTACCGGTGGTGCCCGAGGTGAGGATGACCTGACGGCCCTGGCGCTCGGGCTTGTCCGGATCGTCCGACGAGGCCGCAGCGACGATGGAGGGCAGGTCCTCGGTGCCGTCCGACGGGGCCCGGTCGCAGACCAGGCGCTGCACGTCGGGGGCGTAGCCGGCGACGGCCTCGCTGAACTCGTCGTCGTGCAGGAGCAGGTCGCAGCCCTCGCGCCCGAGCACCTCGGCCAGCTGGGGGCCGGCGAAGCCGGTGTTCATGTAGAGGACCGTGGCACCGAGCTTGTCGAGCGCCGCGACGGAGAGCACGAACCACCGGCTGTTGCGGGCCAGCAGCGCGACCGGGGTCTCCGGTCCGACGCCCCGCTGGGCGAGGGCGTTGGCCAGCGCGCTCGACTGCTCGTGCACCTGGCGGAACGTGATCGGGCCGTCATCGTCGACGATGGCGACGTCGTCACCCCGACGGGCGACCCCCGCGGCGTAGCCCGCCGCCAGCGTCGGCCCCCAGCGCTTCGCCGACTGCAGCGCCGTCGCCGCCATCCTGGGCTGGAGGAGCCCCATCTTGCGGATGGTGTCGATCGCCTGGACGTTGAGCGAGACCCGGTCGAGGAGGGAGGCCATGGCGGGATCGTAGGAGTATCAGCTGATCGACAGCAGGGCCAGGAACGCCGTCGCCCACGCCGCGAGGTCGTTGCGCTGCACGATGTCGCGCATCGAGTGCATGTGGGAGCGCTGCTCGTCGGCGTCCATCGAGACGGCGGCGGCGATCTGCTCCTTGAGGTGCTCGGTGTCGTAGGGGTTCACGAGGAACGCATCGCTCAGCTCCTCGGCGGCGCCGGCGAACTCGG
>SXGQ01194049.1_pt1 | contig 14012 bp, 10 predicted proteins | sample 3178371 | NCBI WGS metagenome assembly SXGQ01 (sample SAMN11356859, study PRJNA531348) | freshwater metagenome | isolation source: freshwater sample F1-20 | place: China: Fuxian Lake, Yuxi | collected 2017-12-25
ATCCCCGATGAGCGACTTTTTCCAGAACGGGATCGTCACCACCCTCCACGATCTCGACCGACGCCGGGACGGATCGCTCGAGGTGGCGGTTGCCCGGCAGGCCCGCACGTCGTCGGTGACCCTGGTGCTGCCCTGCCTGCACGCGGAGCTCCGTGGCCCGGCGCTGGAACCGTTCGTGCGCGAATTGGCGACGATCCCCTGGCTCCACGAGATCGTCATCGGGCTCGACCGGGCCGATGCCGGCGGCTTCCGCGAAGCGCTCTCGGTGTTCGCACGGCTTCCCCAGCCGCACCACCTGATCTGGATCGACGGTCCCCGCGTGGCCGCGCTCGTCGACGACCTGGCGCGGGAGCGCCTAGCGCCGGTGGAGCGCGGCAAGGGCAGCACCATCTGGCTCTGCCTCGGCCTGGTGCAGGCCCACGATCGCGCCGAGGTGGTCGCGCTGCACGACTGCGACGTGGTCGGATTCACCCCGAGGATGCTCGCCCGTCTCGTCTTTCCGCTGCTCCTTCCCGACAGCGGTTTTGTCTTCGCAAAGGCCTTTTACCCGCGCATCAGTGGCGGGGTGATGTATGGGCGGGTCAGCCGCCTGTTCGTCACCCCCTTGCTGCGGGCCCTGCGGCGCTGCCTGCCCCCGAGCCGGTACCTCGAGTATCTCGACAGCTTCCGCTATCCGCTCGCCGGCGAGTGCGCCATGCGCTCGAGCGCCGCCCGCCGTCTGCATCTGCCGTGCGACTGGGGGATGGAGATCGGTGTGCTCACCGAAATGTTCCGCGACCACTCCACACGCCAGATCTGCCAAGTGGATGTCGCCGACGCATACGACCATAAGCACAGGCCCTTCCCTGGGGCCGCGGGGACCGACGACTCCCTGGGACGGATGAGCCGCGACATCGCCCTCGGCCTGTTCCGCGGGCTGGCGGCCCAGGGGCAGGTGATCGACCTGGCCCTGGTGCGCAGCCTCGTCAACGCCTATCAACGGATCGTGATCGACCTGCTCGATTCCCACGCGGCCGACGCCGCGCTCAACGGCCTGCGGCACGACCGCGGCGCGGAGACCCGCGCCGTGTCATTCTTCGCGGACTGCCTGCTCGAGGCCGGTCGCAGCTTCGTGCACGACGACCAGTTGCCGCCGCTCACGCCCACCTGGGACGAAGTGAGCCACCGCAGGCCCGATGCCCTCGCGCGTCTGGCGGCGGCGGTGGCGGCGGATCGCGCCGATCATGGCGACGGCGTCTGATCCCTCGACTGCCGCCCTTTCCTTCATCCCGACCGAGCCCGTGATGCGACAACCCCGGCAACGGATCCTGCTCGGTGTCATCAATCTCTCCCCCGAGTCGATGGTGAGCGATTCGGTGGTCTGCGGAACCGACCAGCTCCTGGAGCGGGCCGCTTGGCTGCGCGACAACGGCTGTGCACTGGTGGATCTGGGGGCCCGCTCGATCACGGCGACGGCGGCGATGATCGACGACACCGAGGAGCAGCGCCGTCTCGTGCCCGCCCTGCGTTGCCTGCGCGACGAGGGTTACCGGGTGTCGGTCGACACCTGGAGCTCCCACACCGTCCGTGTCGCCATCGATGAAGGAGCCACCGACATCAACTTCACCGGTGCCACGCTCGAGGCAGCGGCCCTGGCCGCGGTGGCTGCGGCCGGTGCGGCACTGATCCTCACCTACATGCCCTACGGCGACGCCTACCGCATGCGCGACGCTGCTCCCGTACCCTATCGGCTGCAGAGCCTGGTCGATCACCTCCGGCCGCGCGTGGAGCAGGCCCGAGCCGCCGGGGTGCGGGAGGTGATCGTCGATCCCAACCTCGGCATCATCCACCCCAGTACCGACGACGCCGGCAAGACACAGCTGCAGAACAGCGTGCTCTGGAATCTCGACCGGCTCCGTCCGCTGCAGTGCCCGATTCTGCTCTACGCGGCGCGCAAGCCCGAACCGCTGGCGCGTCTGCTGTTTGCATCCAACGTGCTCTTCTCCGGTGCCGACTGGATCCGCACCCACCATCCCGACATGATCCAGGCTCTCCTGGGGGCGGCTACGGCCGAGGAGCCATGAACGGGCTTCCACTCGACGGGCGGGTGGCGCTGGTCACCGGAGGCGCGCGGCGCACCGGCCGGGCGATCAGCCTGGCCCTGGCCGAGGCTGGCGCCGACGTGGTGGTTCACTACCGTCACAGCCAGGATGATGCCCTCGGGGCGGTGGCGGCGATCGAGGGGCTGGGGCGACGCAGCCTGGCCCTGCAGGTCGACCTCGAGGATGCCGAGGCCACCGCCACGGCGTTCGCCACCGTTCCGCAGCGGCTGGGAAGCCTCGACATCCTCGTGAACAACGCCGCCGGAATCGTCTGGAAGCCGCTCGAGGCACTGGATGTGGCCGACTGGCATCGGAGTCTCGACCAGACCCTCCACATCACCCACCACGCCTGCCGTGCGGCGCTGCCGTGGATGCGGCGCCGGGGATTCGGTCGGATCGTCAATCTCATCGACGTCGATGCCGATTCGCAGGTGGCGGTGCCGATGGTGACGCCCTACAAGATCGGCAAGGCCGGTGTGCTCCTGCTCACCCGCACGCTGGCCGTCACGGAGGCTCCCCATGGCATCACCGTGAACGGAGTCTCCCCGGGCACCCTCGACAACTCCGAGCGGAGACCACCGCTCGAGCGCATCCCCGCCGGGCGCTACGGCACCGCCGCCGATGTGGCGCGGGCGGTCCTGTTCCTCGCCGATCCGGCCAGCAGCTACGTCACCGGAACCAACATCAAGGTCTCCGGTGGGTATCTGATCTGACCGGCTGTGGACCAACAGTTTGCTACACTCTCCACGATGAGGTCCGCATCGGCCGCCCCGATCACCTGTCGCGACGTCAGCGTGCGTTTCACGGGGGCGCGTGACGTACTCCGCGGCATCGACCTCGACGTGGCTGCCGGCGGTGCGTTGTCGCTGGTCGGGCCGAGTGGCTGCGGAAAGACGACCCTTCTGCGGTGCATCGCTGGGCTCCAGTCAGCCACATCCGGCTCGATCGAGCCTGTCCCCGCCACCGTTCCGGCCGGATCCATGGCCTACGTGTTTCAGGAGCCGGCGCTCCTGCCCTGGCTCGACGCGGTGCACAACGTGATGCTGCCGCTCGACATCGTCGGCCGCGGCACGCGGCCCGAGCGCCGGTCGGCCGCCGAGCGTTGGCTCGGTGAGGTCGGTTTCGCCGGCACCGACCGGACCAAATATCCGGCCGAACTCTCCGGTGGCATGCGGATGCGGGTGTCGCTCGCCCAGGCGCTGGTCACCGAACCCGCGATCCTGCTCCTCGATGAGCCCTTCGCCGCACTCGATGACCTGCTCCGCACGCGGCTCACCGAGCTCCTCCTCGACCTCCACGCACGGCATCCGCGCACGATGGTGCTCGTGACCCACAACATCGGCGAGGCGATCCTCGTCGGCGACTCGGTGGCCTCGATCGACCGCGGCCGGATCGGCGGCAGCGTGGCCGTCGATCTCCCCCGCCCGCGGCTCACCCGGACGCGCGGCACCCCGGCGTTCGGCCGCCTCTACGACGCCGTGTCCGACCTCCTCGCGGAGGCCGCCCGGTGAGCCGCCCACCGATCGCCTTCGGCCGGGCGCTGGTCGAGGCGCTGCCGGCGTTCGCCACGGCAGTGGCCCTGATCGCGTTCTGGCAATTCGCCGTCGGCCATTGGCGGATCCCCCCTTACCTGTTGCCGTCGCCGACGCAGGTCGCGGGGGCGGCGTGGGAGAAGCGGATCGCGCTTGCGCATGCGTTCGTGGTGACCGCGCGCGGAGCGCTGGCCGGGCTCGCGGTGGCCGCCGTCGCCGGCACGTCGCTGGCCATCCTCTTCAGCCAGTCGCGGATGCTCCGCATGGCCGTCTACCCCTACGTGGTCTTCCTCCAGACCGTGCCGATCGTCGCGATCGCGCCCCTGCTCGTCACGTGGAGCGGGTATGGCGAGCGCACGGTGATCCTCGTGTCGGCGATCATCGCGCTGTTTCCGATCCTCTCCAACGTCACCGCCGGCCTCCTCGCCCTCGATGCCAACCACCGCGACCTGTTCCGCCTTTACCGTGCCGGCCGGTGGTCTACGCTGCTGCGGCTGCGGCTCCCGACGGCGATGGGGCACCTCGCCCAGGCCCTGCGGATCAGCTGTGGGCTGGCGGTGATCGGGACGATCGTCGGCGAGTTTTTCGTGGGCCGGGGAGGGGATTCGCCCGGGCTCGGTGCGGTGATGGACCGTTGGCTCGCCATGGGGAAGACCGACGCGCTCATCGCCGCCGTGCTCCTCTCCTCGCTCCTCGGCCTGGTCATGTTCACGGCGGTCAGCCTACTGACCGACCGGCTGCTGCGCCGCTATCTTGCGGGCACGGGCGACTGACCATTTCTTCACCGGAGCGCTGCCGATGCCGACCAAGCTCGCCGTGATCGTCGGCTCGATCCTCGTGCTTGCCGGCTGCGGCCATTCCGCGCCGCCTGTCGCGGCCCCGCGGGCCGAGCCGGTGGTGCTCCAGCTCAACTGGTTCCCCGAGGCCGAGCACGGCGGTTTCTACAGCGCCGTTATCGGGCAGCACGACGCCGCCAACGGGCTCGCCGTCGAGATCCGTCCGGGAGGGCGGGCGATCCGGGTTGCCGGCGAGCTTGCCAGCGGCCGGGTGCAGTTCGCCGTCGCGAATGCAGAGGATGTCGTCATCTTCCGCAGCCAGGGGGCCGACATCGTCACGGTGATGACCGCCTGCCAACACCACCCGCGCTGCATCCTCACCCGTGCCGACAGCGGCGTGCGCGCGTTCGGAGATCTCGGCGCCAAGGGAATGACGCTCCAGGTACAGCAAGGGCATGCGTTCGTCGAATACATGCGGTCGAGGGGAGTGCTTGCAGGGGTCAAGGAGGTGCCGTTCACCGGTGGCGTCGCCCTCACCGTCGGCGATCCCTCGTTCGCCCAGCAGGGCTACGTCTACTCCGAGCCGCTGCTGGCCCGGCAACAGGGAGTCGATGTCACGACACTGATGGTCTCGGATCTCGGCTTCGATCCCTACTCGAGCGTGCTGGTGACGACCGGAAAGCTCGTCCGCGAGCGCCCCGATACTGTCCGGCGGATGGTGGCGGCAGCCCTCGCAGGCTGGCGCGGGTATCTCGCCGATCCGGCGGCGACAAACGCACGGCTCCTCGAGGTGAATCCCGAGGGAGTCACGGCGGAGATGCTCGAGGAGGGCGTGGCCATCCTCCGGGGGCTGTGTCTCCCGGGCGACATGCCGCCGGAGCAGCTCGGCACGATGACGGCCGAGCGCTGGGACCGCCTCGTCGAGCAGATGACCGCGGTCGACGGGAGCCTCGCGGGCAAAGTGAAGGCCACCGACTGCTACACGCTCGACTTCCTGCCCGGAGCTGTCCCGGCTCCACGCACGAGGGAGTGAGCGGCCGATACGAGCGCCCGCCCGTCGCGGCGACCGCCCGGGGCCGATCACACGAGCCGAAGCCGGGCGAAGGGGTGGAACCGGAATCGATCGCCCGGGTCGACCGCACGCTTCTGGCGCCTGACCGCGTCGGCCATCGCCTCCGTCCCGAGAATCACTCCCGGCACCACGCCATAACGGGGATCGTCGGGCTGCGAGTGTGTGCCGCTGAAATCGACCGTGAGCCCGCGGACCCCCTCAGCCTTGACCAGGACGCGCGAGGTGAGATCGGCGATCGTTGCACGTTCCTCCGGGGTCTTGCCCTGGGCGTCGTAGAGTGTGATCACATCGACGAAGAACCGGTGGTGGCAGTTGCCGGTCGGCAGCGGCGGCATCGCCATCACCGCCCCGCCGAGCGTGCGGATCTCGACGATCGAGAACGGCGCCTCGTCGAGCGGGGCCTCCGCGATCACGGTGCCGCAGATGAAGTCGAGGATCGCGTCGTCGGGCGGCTCCTCGGTTCCCATGCAATGCTGCAGCATGCCGAGCGGGCTCCCCTTCATCTGCAGGATCACCGGCCACAGCGCGGCTGCCGCCTCGTACCACGTGGACCATGTAGTCCGCGCCACGACGGGAAGTTTCAGGGTGGCGGCGAGGTCCTCGAGCGGCTTGACGAACCCTGCCATGTCGCCGCGGAACGAGTCGTAGAAGACGAACGTCGCGACCAGTGCCTTGGTGCCCGTGACGACCAGCTCCATCGACACGCCGTCGTCCGGCAGTACGCTGTCGCGCTGGATGCACAGCGCCCTCCGCGCGAAGGCGACCGCCTGGTCACGCGTCTCGAACGCCACCACCCGCTGCTCGGCGCCCTGCAGGATGCTCTCGTCGGCGACACGCAGCGTGACGTCGCAGACAATCCCCAGGGCGCTCCCCGCGCCGAGCATCGCCGTGAACAGCTCGTCGCCGGGGAGGAGCACACGGACATCCCCCGCCGCCGTCACCATCGTGAGGCTCGCCACGCGCTGCCCGAGCAGTCCGAGCCGGCGCGAGAAATAGCCGCTCAGGCCGCCATTGACGACGTAGCCGACGACCCCGACCCCCGGCCCCGTCCCCACCGGCAGCGCCCCTTGGCGCGCCTTGACCGCTTCCACCAGTTCGCGGAAGACCACCCCGGCGCCGACCTTCACGAGCATGCCGGTCGCGTCCTGGGAAAACTCGATCGCCTTGAGCCGCGCCAGATCGAGGACGACGGCGTCGCTGGCGGCGACGACGGCCATGTTCGCGGATTCGTGACCGCCGCAGACGCAGGCGATCGGCGTGGTGGCCGGCAGCGCTTTCACCACCTCGACGATCTCGGCGATCGACCCGGGGCGGTAGATCGTCCGGGCGGCGGTCGTGGTGCTGATTGGACCGGGGCCGGTCGCCTCCACCAGCCGGTTGCCGCTCAGGCAGTAGGCGCGAGACGCCGCCCAGTCGTCCCTGTCCGCGACCGTCTCCACCGCAGCGCTGGCCTGACCGCCCCCGGGGCCGTTGACGATTGATCCAGCGACCAAACCCGCCCCTCCGGCGACGGCCTGCTGGAGGACGGACCGATGGGAGACGTCATCGTGGTCGGTTGCCATGGCGATGAACCTTCTGGGGGCGCGGAGACGTGATCAACGTTGATCGCGGCAACTGCGTCAGACCACCATCAATCCCCTCGACGAATGGAGTTATCTGGGTGTGGACGTCGGTGATCATTCGGATCAGCACGCTCGCCTCCTTCACGAAGGGTTCCGCTCGCTGGCTGGCGGACCGCGGTGGCCCGTCCGTGGCTGATGTGGCTATTTCGGGAGGGACACCGCCACCTCGCCGGAGTAGATCGACCTCGGTTCACCACGCTCGGTGAGCGTGCGGGCGAGCGTGCCGATCGTCCGGCGGACGACCGTCGAGGCGATGGGCTTTCCGGCCGACGTGATCACGACCGGCTGGTCGAGATCGACGATCTCGTCGTTGAGCAGCACGCGCACCCGATCGACCTGAGCGCTGGTGACATCGATCGATTGCCCCGTGCGCTCCGCGACGATCTCGCTCCCCCCCTTGCGCTGGTCGGCGTCGACCGCAAGCCAGTAGAAGCGGTCGTGGGTCACGTCGTCCTGCTTCCACACCACACGCTTCGGAAACGGATCGCGGCGGAACTCCATCATCCACGGGATCGCGACCGCGTCGTCGCGGTCCATCCAATGTCCCTTGTCGGCGTGGATCGTCACGAGGTGGGGATAGCCATCAGGATCCTTCGCCCGCAGATCGGCGAGCATCCTCTCCCAGGTAGCGGCCGTCTCGTTGCGGCCGTAGGCGGCGTCCTTGCCTCCCATGTGGATCGTGAAGGGGAGGTTGCGCAGGCCCAGCGGGGAAGTCTCGTTGGGGTGTCCGGCCATCATCGCCGCGGCCGCGAGCCGATCCGCCATCCGCGGTGCCACCTGGTAGACACCGTCGCCCCCCGCCGAATACCCCATGAGGTAGACCCGGTCGGGATCCACCTCCTCGAACACGACGAGGTTTTCGATCAACCGGTCGAACAGCGCATCGACATGGTCCTGGTGCCAGAGGTTCCAGGTGTCGGTCGGTGCCCGAGGCACGACGTAGACCCCCTCCTCGAGCGTGTAGAGCCGCTTCTGATTCTCCCATTGGCGGTCGTTGACCTCCTTCGGGGCGCCGCCGCCGCCGTGCATCGAGATCACCATGCTCCGGCCACGCTCCGGCTTCTCGCCGAAGACCTTGATCGTGAACGGCATCTCCAGGTCGCCGAGCCGCAGCCGGCCGTCCTTCATCTCCGCGGCCCGCGTCTCGCGCACCGTCTCGGCATGCGCCCCGACAAGCAGTGCCCGGGCCGCAGCGGCGTCCGGGCGCGACAGTGCCACGGCGGCGAAGGGCTCGTCGCCGATCGCTCCACGCTCCGCATGCGGCTTCGCGAGGTGGTCCCGCAATGCCGCCACCGCGGCGGCCGAAGCCGCCTGGTCGACAGCACCGGCGCCGGGTTCCGCCCCGGGGGCGGGCGCCGCTGCCGGTTCACCTGCGGCGAAGACGAGCGTGATCACCTGCCCCGCGGCCGGCTGCTCGATCCGCGTGCGGACGGTGCGGCCACCGTACTCGCCGACGACGTCGTATGCCCCGTCCCCGCGGACGACGACCGTCCGGTGGTCGTTCATGTCGAACCGCTCGTCGTTGGTCGTGATCTCGAACCTGCCTTCGCCACCGACCTCCTTCACCTCGACGCGTGCGGCCACGCGCTGGCCGTCGCCGCCGACGGCCCGGATCCGGAGGGGCACAGTGCCTTCGGGAAGCGGGACCGCGCGGCTCGTGTAGCGATCGGTGACGTTTACCGCGCTGACGTTGCGATCGTCGCGCGCCCACACCAGGGGGAAATGCAGCGGCGTCCGCCTGAAGCTGCTGGCGTAGATCGCGTGGAGCAGGTCGTCGCGCCGCGCGGCCGACGCCCGGTCGCCGAACCAGACCGCATCGAGTGCGTCGCCGGCCGGTTCGGCGGCACCGGTGAAGTGCCAGCCTTCGTCCCAAACCTCGACCCAGGAGTGGTTGCCGCTGCGGTCCGCCCACAGCGGCGTGCCGCAGAATCTTGCCGGCACGCCGACGGCGCGGCAGGCGTCGATGAGCAGCACCGCCAGGCCACTGCAGGTCGCCAGCCCCGACTCGATCGACTCATAGGGGCTCTGGTCGGCCTTTTTGCGCTTGGTCGAGTAGCGGACGTTGAACAAGCCGTAGATCTTCTGGTTGAGCATCACGGCCGCCTGCCCCGGTGAGCGCGCGTCTTTCACCAGTGGCAGGCATTTCTCGCGAAAGTCCTTCCGCCACCGGTCGCGCCGCTCGTTGATGCTGGCGTAGGGCAGGACGTCGTTGAGGAACACGTCGTGCGGGATCCGGCCGCCCCACGGGGCCGCGTGGAGCGCCTCGTAGGCAGAGGCCGTGTTCTCGAGGAGGTACTCGGCCGACAGGCTCTCGAGGTCGCGCTGCGGCATGTGGGCGATCAGAAACCGCACCCCCTCGCGCTGCGCCTCCGGCGCTTCGCGGAGCGCCCGCTCGAGCTCCCCACGATTGCCCCCGGCCCGCTCGAGCGCCTCGGTCACGAGCAGCTCGGGATCCGGGTTGATCCGCTCCACACGGGACGTCGGGGGCGCCGTGCCCGACCGATCGCCGACTGGGGTGAACCAGAGCCGGGAGTCCTGGGCGACCCGCCACGTGCCGATCGGTTTGCCGTCGCGGACGATCGCCAGCGACGCCGTGAAGCCCTCTGCCGTGCGCTCTATGCGCGGCAGCGCCCCCACCGGTTTCCATGCTTCGGGATCCATTCCCAGCGGCTCGAGCGCTTCGGCCCACGAGCCGTTCACCCCCTGATGGGCCCGCTGCCGGTGGTAGACCTCCATCAGCAGGTCGCGGATGGACTGGTCGGGATCGGCGATCGGCGGCAGATCGAGTGTCGAGGCCGCCCCCGCAAAGACGACACTGCCCCAGCGCTCGGGGCGATGCATGTCGACGATGCCCTGCGCCGACCAGATCCAGTTGTTCTCCGGTCGATTCGGCACCTTGACGATGCGCCCCTCCTCTACCGTCGTCTGCCACTCCACCCGTGAGAACCCCACCCGCCAGCGTTCCCCGGCCACGGGAGCCTTCGCAGGGCGCCCCGCGGGGCGGGCGAACGCGCGCCACGGGATGGCGATCTCGACCGACCATCCGCGGTCGGTGTCGCTCGGATCGTTGAGGGTCCCCTGCACCGCGACGGCCGTCCGCAGGCCGGCCAGTTCGAAGGCATCGTCGGCCTTGCCGCCGTCCTTGTACGGCTTGGGCAGGAACAGGTCCCACCCGGTGTTGAGGGCGTTGATCTCGAACTCGTAGTAGTGATGGTTGTCGCCGTCCGGATCGAGAAACACCTCGAAGTCGTTGTCGTGGAAGATCACGGCATCGTGGTCGCGGATCGTGGCCCAGACGTTCGGCTCGTCGAGCTGCGCGGCGACGTAGAAGCACTCGTCGTCCCAGAGCATCTTCGCCCGGGTCCGGTGGGTGGGGGCGGGGCGGGCGTCCCCCTCGATGTCGACGAACTCCTCGGTCCACGGGGTCGCCTCCCAGGCGACATCGTCGAGGTCGCCGTCGATCGTCGGGGGAGTGGCTGCCCGTGCCGCGACGTAGGACCGCGGCACCTGGACCTTCATCCGCTTCCAGTCGTCGAGCGAATCGCCGTGCGCGGTCGCCATGAATGGCACCGCGACGATGACCGTCGCAAGCACTCGGGTGAGCCCCCTGCGCGGGCGCGGTATGGATACGGCGAGCGACGCCCACCTCCGCAGGGAACGCACCCACGGGCGGTCGGGGGCGTCAAGTGGCGAGCGTGTCATGGCTGGCACGGTTCCTTCGGTGAGACGGGTGCGTCGCCGGCAGCAGCGACTCGATCCCGCAGGCCCGCGCGGGTCGTGTCCTCGCCGCTCGGCGTGGCAGGCGGAGCGCGGGAGCAGTTTACCCGCGCGCGGGGAGGAGCTGGGATCCGCTGCTGGCGAGCCGCGACATGTCGGTCGCGGGATGGCTGGATGCGATCAGCGTCATCGCGCGTCGGGCACCGCAGCGCCCGGATCGATCTCGATGGACCGGCGATCCTCGTCCAACGACAGCCAGCCGGTGACGTTCTCGGGCGGAAGAAGTGTGGCCCAGTCGATCGCCTCGCGCGACTCCACCGGACCGGGCAGGAGGAACGCGAATTCCCACTCGGCCTGCTTCTGGCCGTCGACGATCCAGCAGCGGCCGGTGATCCGCGGCGCACGGCCGTCGAGGAGGTAGGTCGTGGGGACGAAGCCGTCGCACCAGAAGTTGGTGAGGCGGCGATCCGGCAGTCCGCGGAACTCGCGGCACAGACGAAACTCGAGGGCGAGCCAGAAGCGTTGTTCGTCCATCGATGGCGTCTCCGACGCTGAACAACGGCACTCACCGGGCAGCGACGATGGATCCGCCATCGCGACGCCGGCCGCGTCGTTGAGGCGAAGCCGTCCCTGAATCGAGAGATCTCCTTGCCCCTGAAAACCGCGCCGGTCAGGGATGTCTCTTCTCGAGCATGCCACGGCATGCGGCCGTCAACACAGTCGATGTGAACGGTTTGCCGAAATCGAGTTCGTGGATGCCGAGCGCATGCCGTGCACGCATCAGGGTATCGCGAGGATCCTCAGGAATCGAAGCCAACCGATGAAACTCGGCGACGTTGCCGCGGCACAGACAAATGATTGCCCGGCAGAATTGGGACGGAGGCACATTCAACCCACGGGTGCGAAGGTGGAATTCCGTGACGACGGCCATGATCTCTTCGGATGCTCGTTCGTCATCAACCAGTTGTTTGACGAACTCAGGTATGTCTGCCGGCAGCGGAACGGGGGGGGATTTCATCTGCCTCATGCTCCAGCCGGTGCGAGGTGCAGGCACGTGGGGAAAAGTCGTACTCCTCCCGCGGTCCCGGCACCTCTGTGTATCGGCGCTACAAGTGGGTCTTCGACAGCGGGTTCTATCCGCGACTCGAGAGAGAGTCTCTGCCCCGGGTGCTGAAGTATCCGATTGCGGAAGCGGAACCTCCGGCCGATTGACCGCGCCGGCGGCTTCAGGCGGGCAGGCGATCGAGCCGGCGGCCGCTCGTCCGTCCCACGGCCACGTCGGTCATCCGGGCGAATCGCTTGAAGACCGATTCCTGCCGGTAGGGGAGCCCGTGCCGCTCGCAGAGCGACTTCACCATCGGCTGGATCTCGCGGTACTTGCTCATCGGCAGGTCCGAGAAGAGATGGTGCTCGATCTGATAGTTGAGCCAGAGGCTCAGATAATCCACCAGTTCGGTGCCGCAGCGGTAGTTCGCGGAGCTGAGCACCTGCGTCGCGTAGAACTCGTCGCGACCGTGGTAATGGAAGTCGAACCGGTAGAGGTCGTCGGCCGTGTGGTTCGGGCCGATCACCAGGAACGCATGGACGTTCGTGATGCACTCGGCGAGCAGCTTGTTGAGCAGCACATAGAGGGCCACGGTCGTGCCCAGCGGCAGGAAGAGACAGGGCACGAGCAGGAAGTGGAACCCGGCGTAGGGCAGGTAGCAGCGGGCCCAGAGGGCGCGGACCGTGGGCGACCGCAGGTCGAGGGCGTTGCCGATCGACACGTGGAGGATGTTGTCGCTGGGCCGGCGGCGCATGGTGCGCGGGTCGAGCACGCTCATCGTGCGCGGGGCGTAGTAGGTGAACTTCCACGTGCACGCGAGCAGCGTGAGGAACGCGTATTTCACCGCCAGCGGCACCCGCAGCGCCCGCAGGAACTCCACATGCCGCTCGACGACGTCGGGATCCTTGTCCTGACCCGTGTAGGCATGGTGCAGGGTGTTGTGCTCGTAGTCCCACGCACCGGGCAGGATCCAGTCGAACCAGTCCACGAAGCGGCGCCAGCCCCGGGCGAAGCCGCGGCTGGTGTAGCGGGCCGGGATCCCGGGGATGCGGTCGTAGCCCCGGTGCGTGATGTGGTGTGCCAGCAGCCAGCGGGTGCTCTGGCCGAGGCTCAGCGCGACCGCGGTCAACGGGTTGGGGGGCAGCCATACCGTGAGGTACCCCACGAGCGCCGCCAGGCGGCCAAACCGCTCGACCCGCCGCATGTGCAGGTAGTCGGCGTGGGAGATCGTCGCGTAGGCCGTCCTTCGCAACGCTTCGATGTCGGCGGCGAACCCCGCGACATTCATGGCCGCGAGATCGGGGTCTGAGTCGCGTAGGCCCCCTTCCGGGGGTGTCGTGCAGCAGACAGACATGAGGTGGCGTCCGGTGCCGAATCGAAAAAGGCTAGAGAATAGGTCGGCCACGGGCACGTCGGCAAGCGCGGGCCGACCGCAGCCCACCGGGAGAAGCTCCACCCGGGGCTGGGCGCGGGATTGCCGCGCGGCTATGACGGGATTCTCGGTCTCCCTTTTCCGTCGGAGCGGCTCCTCCACCGTGGCGGAAAAGTGGAAGCTGATGGACAGGGCGAACGCCTCGCGGATATCGACGACAGCTGGAATCGATCCAACATGGATCGGGGCCAGTTCATCCGGCCGTGGAACTCTCCTCTGAGTGCCTCGGGTCGCACCGGTGCGTCGGAATAGACTGGCCCCACGATTCTTTTGGGGGCCCCGATGACCGAAGACGAGATCCTCGCCGCCGCGCTGCGGATCTCCGATCCTTCGGAGCGGAGCCGCTTCATCGAGCGGTCCTGCGGAGGAGACGCCGCGCTCGCGGCCCGGATCGCGACGCTTCTTGTGGCTGCCGCGGAAGAGGCGACCGGGCTCATGCAGCCCGCCGCTGACGTTCCGCCCGGTCGGGCATCCCCCAAGCGATCGTCGTTCTCGGATCCGCTCCTCGGCCAGTCGATCGGCGGCGTGAAGCTGGTGCGGATGATCAGCGAAGGGGGCATGGGGCGGGTCTACGAGGGTCGTCAGGAGAACCCCCGCCGGACCGTCGCCGTGAAGCTCGTCAAACCGGGGGTGGCGTCGGAGAAGCTGCTGCGCCGGTTCGAGTTCGAGGCCCAGGTGCTCGCCCGGCTGCGCCATCGGCCGGTATCTCTCCGGCGATCCGATCACGGCGGTCGC
>SXGQ01487081.1_pt1 | contig 14011 bp, 12 predicted proteins | sample 3178371 | NCBI WGS metagenome assembly SXGQ01 (sample SAMN11356859, study PRJNA531348) | freshwater metagenome | isolation source: freshwater sample F1-20 | place: China: Fuxian Lake, Yuxi | collected 2017-12-25
CGTGCCCTGCGTGCGCCCGTCGCAGGGATCGGAGCAGAACCCGGCGAAGGGGATCATGCCCCCCGCGCGGAGCGCGTCGGCGGCCGCCTCGACCAGGAGGCTGATCTCCCAGTGACCGGTGTGGTAGCCGAGGGCCACGGGGCTGCCGTCGGGCCGGCGGATCCCCCCCTGCGTGCTGAGGAGGAGCACCGGCGGCGCCGCGGCGCCCGACGCCTCCCACCCCATGCCGACGTTCTGCGACAGACCGAACAGGTCGCCGCTGGGGCTCTCGCGGAGCATCTGGTCGGTGAGCGGCAACCGTCCGGCCGGTCCGGCGGCGGAGGTCGCCACGTCGTAGATCGAGTCGTCACCGGTGTCGAAGCACGGCGCCGTCATCACGGGGTCCTCCTCATCGGCCGGGGCTCGACCGCATGCTCGATGCTCGATCACAGGGTGCCGGACAGCCATCTCGGCCGGTCCGACCGCTGGATGTCGGATGGAGACAGTCGCCGGATGCCGATCCGCCACCAGCCGACCCGGTCCGCCAGCTTACCCATCCGGTGCGGCGCAGCGTGCCGGCAGGGCCGCTATACTCCCGTCGCCAACGCTCCTCCCGGATCTTTCGCATGCCCCCGGTAGCGATTTCCAGGCTGTGCCGTTTCTCCCTCCGCGATGCCCCCGACGAGACGCGCGTGGGGGGCTCGACCGACGGCCTGCGGATCCACGACCTCTCCACCAGCGCGATCCGGCGCCTCCAGGACCTGCTCGACGCCGACGAGCCTGCCGCGGCCCTCGACGCGGCGATCGGGCGCGCCCGCCATTCGCTCCCTCTGGCCGACGTCATCCTCCGCGCTCCGGTGGAGCACGACCACGAGGTGTGGGCCGCCGGGGTGACATACCTGCGCAGCAAGGCGGCGCGGATGGAGGAATCTGAATTCAGTGCCACCGCCTACGACCGGGTGTACGAGGCGGTGCGGCCCGAACTGTTCTTCAAGGCGGTCGGGGCGAACGTCGTCGGCCCAGGGGAGCCGGTGGGCATCCGCAGCGACGCCTCGTGGAGCGTGCCCGAGCCGGAGCTGGCCCTCGTCATCAACTCGCGCGGACGGCTCGTCGGCTGCACGATCGGCAACGACATGAGCAGCCGTGACATCGAGGGGGAGAATCTCCTCTACCTGCCGCAGGCCAAGGTCTACGACCGGTCCTGCGCACTTGGTCCATGGATCGTGTTGGGGGCCGACGAAGGGGCGATCCGCGGCTGGCAGATCGCCATCGGGATCCACCGCGGTGCCGCGGTCGTCTTCAGCGGCACCACGGCCGTGAGCCAGATCAAGCGATCGTTCGGCGATCTCATCGACCATCTGTGCCGCTGCAACACCTTCCGTGCCGGAGCGGTGCTCCTCACCGGCACCGGGATCGTGCCCGACGAGTCGTTCACGCTCGCCGCGGGGGATCAGGTCGCGATCTCGGTCAGCGGCATCGGGGCGCTGGCCAACCCGGTGGTCGTCGTCTGACGGCGCCGGTCCCGCCCATCCGTTTTCGTCCCGCCAGGAGGCCCCCGTGACGAGTTTCCATGGTCAGCATTCGATCGCCGGCAGCCACCGCGGCACGAACCCGACCGTCGCCGCCACCAGCCCGCTCGACGGCACGCTGCTCCCGGGCCGGTTTTGCCTCGCCAGCGTGACCGATGCCGACGACGCAGTGCGTGCCGCGGCGGCCGTCTTTCCCACGTTCGCCGCCGCCACCGGTGCGGCGCGCGCGGCGCTCCTCGAGGGGATCGCCACCGAGATCCTCGCCCTTGGCGACGCACTCATCGAACGAGCCCGCCTGGAGACGGCGCTGCCCGAGGCCCGCCTCGTCGGCGAGCGCGGCCGCACGGTCGGCCAGCTGCGCCTCTTCGCCGCCCTGGCGCGCGAGGGGAGCTGGTGCGACCCGCGGATCGATCCCGCCCAACCGCAGCGCCAGCCCCTGCCGCGCGCCGACATCCGCCGGGTGAAGGTGCCGCTGGGGCCCGTCATCGTCTTCGGATCGAGCAATTTTCCCCTCGCCTTCTCCGTGGCCGGGGGCGACACCGCCAGCGCCCTCGCCACGGGCAACCCCGTCGTCGTCAAGGCCCACCGCGGCCACCCCGGCACGTCGGAGCTGGTGGCGGGAGCGATCGAGCGCGCGGTGGCGTCGTCGGGCCTGCCGGCGGGTGTGTTCTCCATGCTCCACGGCGAGGGGGCGACGATCGGCGTCGCGATGGTGGAGCATCCGCTCGCCGCCGCCGTCGGCTTCACCGGCTCGCGCGCCGGCGGCCGGGCGCTTGTCGATGCGGCGGCCAGGCGCCTCCATCCGATCCCGGTGTTCGCCGAGATGAGCAGCCTCAACCCGGTGTTTCTCCTGCCGGAGGCACTGGCGGCGCGGGGGGAGTCGATCGCCAGCGGGTTCGTCGGCTCGATGACCCTCGGCGTCGGCCAGTTCTGCACCAAGCCGGGGGTGGTGATCGGTGTCGAGGGGCCCGATTTCGCCCGCTTCCGTGGGGCGCTCGCCAGCGCTGTCGGCCAAGCAGCCCCGGGCCGGATGCTCACCGCCGAGATCTTCTCCGCCTACCGCCGCGGCAGCGAAAAACTGGTGGCGTGCCCGGGCACGGCGCTCTTGGCCAAGGCGACCGGCACGGGGGGCGACACCGACGCACTTCCGCTGGTGGCGGCCACCTCGGCCGCGGCCTTCCTCGCGGACCGGCGCCTCGGCGAGGAGGTTTTCGGACCGGCGAGCCTCGTGGTGTCGGCCGCCACGCGCGACGAGATGCTCGCACTCGCGCGGCATCTCGACGGCCAGCTCACTGCGACGGTCCACGGCACGCCGGCCGATCTCGCCGGCGCCGCCGACCTGCTCGGGATCCTCGCCACGAAGGCCGGGCGGCTGATCGACAACGGCTTTCCCACCGGCGTCGTGGTGGGCCACGCGATGCAGCACGGCGGGCCGTGGCCGGCGACGAGCGATCCGCGGTTCACGAGTGTGGGCAGCGCTGCTGCGGAACGGTTCGTGCGGCCGGTCTGCTACCAGGACGTGCCCGACGCGCTCCTCCCCCCCGCGCTGCAGAATGCCAACCCGCTCGGCTTGCTCCGCCTGGTCGACGGACAGCCGTCGCGCGAACCGATCGGGTGAGTCCGGGCGACGGCGTCCCCCTCGTCGAGGCCAGCCATCGCGCGACGCGATCGGGTGACCCTCGGTGCCCGCTGGCACGGGTGACAGCCCGGTCAGTTCCGCCCCGGGACCCCGGGCAATTCCTCTGGAAGCGTCTTCCGTGCCGGGATGTCGATCGGCGGGATTTCGTTGGTTCCGACCACAACGGTGAGCCGCAGCGGGCTGTGGACGGCGTCGTACCAGCCGAGAAGTTTGTCTGTTTGGGACTCCTCACCCTCCACCGCCGGCGGAGCCCAGGTGAGCAGGATCTGGTAGCTCCCCACGCACGCGCCGTCGCCGTCGCGGAAGGTGGTGATCGTGAACCTTCCGTCCTCACGCGTCGTGGCCCGAGGATTGGCGGGGATCGCCGGTGGAATCGGGGCATCGATCGGCAGCAGGCCGACGAGCACCCCGGCCGCCGGCTGGCCATCGTACATCACCCGGCCACTCACCGGATGCGGCGTGAGATCCCAGCGCGGCCCGTCCGGCGGACGGCACCCGACGAGGAGGGTGACGGCGATACTGACGGTCAGCCAGCCACGCCTGCTTCGGGTCGGTGTCGGCTCCACGATGCGCTCCCTCATTCGACCGGCGCCTGATCGCTGCCACGGTAGGTGATCAGCTTGACGAACGGGCGGATGTCCATGGTGGCCGCGATGAACCGCACCGACCCGTCGCAGAAGACGTGCATCGCCCCGCCGGAGTGGAGCGAATAGACCTCGTTGTTGTTGGTGCAGTTGGTGTGGCACGACCCGGGATTGGTGAGACCGTCGTTAGCGTAGCCGTGCGTGATGTATTCATTGTCGGGATCAGCCCACCCCCCGTCGTTTTGCCCCCCGTTGACCGTTTTCACCAGGCCGCGCCAGGCGTCGGGCCGCGCCACGTCCTCCGAGAGCAGGAAGGTGTTCGACGTGCCGTCGACGATCTCCGTGATCTGTCGCACGGCATTGCCGTCGATCGCCCCGACACGGGCCGCGGAAGGGAGCACATCGACCAGACCGATCGTCTCGAGGGCCGCGTCGTAGCCGTTGTTGGGAGCGTAGTCACCAGGTGCCACATTCACCGTGAGCGAGGAGATCGTCTTGATGTTCCAGCCGTTGCCGGTCGATCCGGTCCGAGTGACCGTCGGGCAGATGAACACCGGCACCGCCGTCTCCCGGACGGACTGGTTTTTTGCGGCCGACCACGTGACACCGAGGTCGTAGCGGCCAGCGAGATTCACCTCTTCGATGAACGGGAGGATCAAGACCCCCCAGCCGTGCTTCGTGTTCGCATTCTTCATCCCGACGCGGGCGCCGAGTTGCACCCGGGCCGCGTTGGGCGCCGAGCCCATGTCCACGAAGGCGGGCGGAAGGAATTTCTTCGACGACTCGAAGTTGAGCATGCCCAGGCCGAGCTGCTTGAAATTGTTCGAGCACGCCGATCGCCGCGCTGCCTCGCGGGCCGCCTGCACGGCGGGAAGGAGCAGTCCGACGAGGGTGCCGATGATGGCGATCACGACCAGCAACTCGACGAGCGTGAACGCCCTACGGGAGGGAGCGGGCATGGGTGATCCTCCGGAAACGGTGAACGATGCCAGTGTTGGGTCGGTACGACGGGACCCCGTCGTTTTGCGGGCAACTTACTCGGCGGTCGTGGCCTGGCCGTCGGCCACGAGACAGAGATTGAGCCAGGCGGTGGCGTCGATCTCGTACGCGATCATCCGCACCGACCCGTCCCCCATCACCATCTGCACACCGCCCGGGTGCGGGCCGCCGAAGCGCTCCGACCAGAAGGTTGGCGACGCGGATGTGGGGTGCTTGTTGTCGGGCTGCGGGAGGAGACTGCCGAAGCGCTGATGGTCCTGGTCCCAGCCGGAGTTGTTCCACGCCTCGTTGTCGCCACCCGCCGACCCCTGGGTCGTCGGGTGGAGCTGCTTCTCGCCGGCGATGGCGGTCTTCGACAGACCGTCGAGGATGTCGGCGAAACGGCGCGCCTTGCGCGGGGGCGTGGTGATCGCCAGGGTCGTCGAGGGACTGCTCCACTGACGGACGAACGCCCCTTCATCGCCGTTGCCGGAGAATGAACGTCCCCCGTTGCCGGCATAGTCGGCCCGAGACGACGACGTGTAGATCATCGGCGGCCGCCGGGACGGACAGAAGTAGACCTTGATCGGCGTGCCGGCGACCACGGCGTTGCCCGCGGTCGTGTCAGGCTGATTGTAGACATTCTGCTCTTCGATGTACGGCGTGAGGTGAAACAACCAGGTCCAGCCGGCCCGCACGGTGGCGTTGCAGCAACTCTGGTTGGGGCCGTCGGAACCTGCCGACGGGAGCGTGCCCTTCGCGTCGTGGTGGGTCTGGAATCCAAGACCGAGTTGCTTGAGGTTGTTGCCGCAACTCGATCGGGCGGCCGCCTCGCGGGCGGCCTGCACCGCCGGGAGCAGTAGACCGACGAGCGTGCCGATGATGGCGATCACCACCAGCAATTCCACGAGCGTGAACCCACGACGGCCCCCCGTCGCCGTTCCACCATCATGTGCCGCCATCCAGCCGACCATGGCCATCCTCCCCCGCAGGCGTGCCGGGCCGGCCGCCGGGGCCACCCACGGCGGGCGCCGTCTCCGGCTGTACGACGAACCGTTGGGCGGGAGCGTAGGCTCCGACTGTCAGCGGGCGGTGAGCCGGAAGTGAGAAACGGATGAGAAACCGCCATCGACACGCCCGCTCACTCAGCCAGCGCCCGCACGTGCGCCGCGGCGGCACTGGCCAGCCCGTCGAGCGCGTAGCCCCCCTCGAGCGACGAGACCAGCCGGCCACCGCAATGGCGGTCGGCGATGCCGCGGACGATCGCCGTCAGCGCGGCGAAATCGTCATCGGTGAGCCGGAACGAGCCGAGCGGATCGCCGATCCGGGAATCGAAACCCGCCGACACGACGACCAGATCCGGCCGAAAGGCGTCGGCGGCGGGCACGAGCCGTTCGCGGAACGCGCGGACCACCTCGTCGCGGCCGGCACCGGCGGGGAACGGGCAGTTGATCGTGAACCCCGTGCCGGCACCACGGCCGGTCTCGTGGGCCAACCCGGTCCCCGGGTAGAGCGGGTGCTGATGGGTGTCGAAGAACAGCACCGTGGGGTCCTCGTAGAACACCTCCTGCGTGCCGTTGCCATGGTGCACGTCCCAGTCGGCGATCAGCACCCGCTCCACGCCGTGCACCGCCTGGGCGTGCCGCGCCGCGAGGGCGACGTTGGAAAGGAGGCAGAAACCCATCCCGCGGGTCGGCGTGGCATGGTGACCCGGTGGCCGGACGACCGCGAAAGCATTGGCGACCCGCCCGCTGCACACCGCGTCGACCGCCGCGAGGACACCACCGGCCGCGAGGGTGGCGATGGTCAACGATTCCGGGCAAACGGCGGTATCGCCGGTCGAAAGCGTGTCGTCGGTCGCCACGTCGCGGCGCACCGTGGCGAGATAGCCGGCGGGATGCACGCGGAGCAGCTCGTCGTCGGCCGCAACGCGTGGTTCGATCCGCACGGTCCGCGGCAGAAGCCCATCGGCCGCGAGCCGTTCCTCGATCACGGTCACCCGCTCCGGCCGTTCCGGATGGCCGGACCCGGTCACGTGCGCGCGGTAACGGGGGGAGAGCACGATTCCTGTCGCCATGCCGCGGTCATCCTCGGTGGCTTGCGCTCGCTGGCTTGCCGACACCTCCCATAGACTATCCGCTCCGATCGGCAGCCCCGCTCGCGTCGTTCCTCCCCGCCGGGAAACCCCCATGCATCGCTCGCTCATCGTCAGCGCCATCGTCATGGTGGGCTCCGTCGCCACCCCCGTCTCCCGGGCGGGTGACTGGCCGCAGATCCTCGGCCCCGCCCGCAGCGGCCGTGCGGCCGATGACGAGCGCCTTCCCGCCACGCTGCCCGCCGCCGGGCCACGCGCCAGCTGGCGGCGGCCGGTGGGGAGCGGCTACGCCGGCGTGGCGGTCGCCGGGGGCCGGGTGTTTCTCTTCCACCGCGTCGACGACGTCGAGCGCCTCGAGGCCCTCGAGGCCGCCACCGGGCGGACGCTCTGGACGCTCGACCAGCCGACGACGTTCGCGCCCCAGGTGGGGGGCAACCGCGGCCCGCTCTGCGTGCCGGTCGTGGCGGGCGACCGTGTCGTCACGTTCGGTGCTCAGGGGATGCTGACCTGCGCCGCCACCGACTCGGGGCGGCGACTCTGGCAGCGCGACACCCACCGCGAGTATGGCGCTCAGGAGGGCTACTTCGGCGCCGGCAGCACGCCGCTGGTGAGCGGCGACCGGGTGATCGCCAATGTCGGGGGATCGCGCCGCGAGGCGGGGATCGTCGCCTTTGCCCTCGCCGATGGCACCACGCTGTGGACAAAAACCGCGGAACCGGCCAGCTACTCGGCACCGGTCGCGGTGATCGTGGGCGGACGGCCCCACGTGCTGATGCTGACACGGTACCAGTGCCTGCTTCTCGATCCGGCGGACGGCACGGTCGGTTGGCAGTTTCCCTTCGGCCAGCGCGGCCCGACGGTGAACGCCGCGGCGCCCGTCACGCTCCCCGACGGCGCGCTGGTGGTGACCGCGTCGTACGGCATTGGAAGCGTCTGCGCGGCGTTCGACGAGCGCGGCACGACGCGCCGCTGGGAGGGGGTCGAGTCGCTCGCCACCCAATACTGCACGCCGATCGCCCACGGTGAGCACCTCTACGGCTTCGACGGTCGCGAGGATGGGCCGCCGGGGGCGTTGGTCTGCCTCGAAGCGCGCAGCGGCCGCCGGGCCTGGGAAATCCCCGCCCTCGGCTACGGCCACGTGATCGCCGCCGGAGACCGGTTGCTCGCGGTCAAGACCGACGGCGAGATCGTGCTCCTCGCGGCCGATCCCCGGCAACCGACCCTGCTCGGCAGGGCCCGGCCGCTGACCGGAGCGGTGCGGGCAGCCCCGGCACTCGCCGGCGGCCTCCTCTTCCTCCGCGACGACACCACCCTCGTCGCCCTCCAGGTGAACACCGACTGATCCGCACCGATCCGGATCGGCCCGCTCCCCGAGCCGGCAGGCGGATGCCGGCACCCGCGCCCGTTGCTTGCCCCTGCCCCACCGCCCGCCCTATTCTTTGCGTACGTCTTGCGTGCGGGCTGCGTGATCGGCACCGTCCCGCGACGCCGGAGCCAACGGATCCCCCGGAGACGATCGATGCCCTTCTTGATGATCAACCTCGATGACCCCGCCGACTGCCGGCGCGGCCTGGAACACCTCTGGCGGCTCGCGGGCGGTCGTGGTCCCGGGCGCGACCCCGGCCCGATGGGACGACCCGGTGGCCCGCCGCCCGGGCCTGGTCCTGGCTGTGGTCCGCGGCGTGGACGCGGCCCCGGCCCGGAGTGGATGCCTCCGCCTCCTCCTCCGCCCCCCCCCCGCCCCCGCCGGGCATGGCCGACCCGCGCGACCTGCCGCTGGGGCAGAAGCTGCGGCTCATCCGACGCCGAGGGATGTGGACGCACCTCGTGGCGATCGCCCGGCTGGGAGACGCGCCCCGGAGCCTCACCGAGTGGGACGAGGCGATCGGCCTCCAGCCCAACAAGATGCGCTCGCTGAAGGCGATCATGGCGAAGCTCGAACGGCGCTTCGGCCTGTCGCTCCTCGTGCCCGCCGCCGACGCCGGCCCCGATGCCGCCGGGAACCCGCGGTATGTCATGCCCCCGCGCGTGCGGAAGAAGATCCTCGAACTCGCCGGCGAGGCCGACGGGGAGTGAACGGCCGGCGACCGCGGCTGGCGGGGTCAGTCCCGCCAGTCGCGGAACGGCTCGTAGACGCGGATCGTGAACATCAGCTCGCTGGCGCCGAACCGGGTGCCGACCAAGTCAGTGAAGCTCCCGAACGGTGGCAGGGCCACCGTGACGTCTGCCGGGCCGCCATCGACCGCGAAGTAGCGGTAGCCGAGGTCGAGCGTGGTCCGGTCACCGAGCGCCCAGGTGATGCCCGCCCCGGTCTGCCAGGCGAGGCCGGTGAGGCCGGTGCGACCGGAGACCTGCGCCACCAGGGGGAACGTCGCGTCCGAGACCGTGCCGTCGAAGAGCATCGTGTAGCCGCCGGCACCGACGCCGCCACCGAGGTAGCACCCGAAGCGATCGGTGATCTCGATGTCGCGCCAGACGTTGGCAAGCGCCGACCAGCCCCCGAACGCGGTGGCTGTGATGCCGCCGACGAACGCCGGGTCGGTGCGCGTCTCGGTGATCGGATCACGGCCCCGTCCCTCGAACTCGATCCGTAGCCAGCCACCCGGCCGCTCCAGCGCCACGCCCGCCGCGGCGCCGGCGGTGAGCAGGGAGTCGACGATCGCCGGCGGCTCCGCCACCTCGAGCGTCGCGAACGACGCGCCGAGCAGGCCGGCGATGTAGAAGCGGTGTGGGGAGCGTTCCCAGTCGTCGTCATTGTCGGCCCACCGCGGCGGAGCGCTCCCGCCCGATCCACGCGCCAGGTCGGCCGGAGTGACGAGGATTCCCCGCGACGGAACGTCGACGCCGATGCCGAGATCCGCGCCACCCGCCGGCCCGATCGCCGCGAAGCCGCTCAGATCGACCGCCGACGGCCAGTCATCGGCCCGCACGGCCGTCGCCAGGCAGATGATCAAAAACGCGATCCAACGCACGACCGGCCCCCCGTCCCATCGATCCGGCTCGCGACACTCCCGGTCGCACCCGGTCGCACCCGGTCGTATCGTCGCGCCCGGTCGTATCGGTCCATCGAATGGGGGCGTGGGCGGCCCGCAGCCGGCCCGTCATCCGCGCCACGATCGGCACGACCGTCAGGGTCGTCGGCCGGAGGGGCGGCGCGGTGCCCCTGCCGGAGCGGGCTCGTGGTGGGCTTGGGCCCACTCGGCGAGGAGGATCCCACAGGCCACGGCCACGTTGAGGCTCTCGACGGCCCCGGTGCCGGGGATCCGCACGCAGCGGTCGATCGCCCCTTCGAGCTCCGCCGACATGCCGCTCCCCTCGCTGCCGAACACGAGCACCGTCCGTGCCGGCAACGGCCGCGCCCGGAACGGATCCCCGTGACGGCTCGACGTGCCGACGAGTACCCAGCCGTCCTCCTTGAGCCGCCCGAGACCACCGACCGGATCGTCGAGATCGCACAGCGGCAGCGCGTCGGCAGCCCCCTGGGCCACCCGCGCGGCCGCAGGGGAGACGCTCGGCAGATCGCCCGTCCGGCCAGTGAGCGCCCCGGCGCCGAAGTGGGCCGCGGAGCGGAGGATCGAACCGACGTTGTGCGGATTGTGGACGCCGTCGAGATGGATCAGCGGGCCGGTGACGGTGCCGGCGGCGAGCGCCGCGCGGAGGTCAGCGAGTGTCCAGCGCCGTGCTGCCCGGGCGACGATCGCGATCCCCTCGTGGTGCACCGAACCGGTGAGCCGCCCGAGGTTGGCCTGCTCCACCACCTGGAAGCCACGCCGCGCCCGCGCGCACCAAGCGAGGAGCGCTTTGAAATCGCTCCGCCGGGCGGCCGTCAGGTAGACGCGCACGATGTCGTCGGGCCGCCGTGCGAAGAGCGACTGGCAGGCGCGGAGGCCGTGGTAGATCTCCTCGTCGCCGGCGCGGTGCCTGCCCTGGGGATGGGGCCGCTCGCTCCCCTCCCCGCCGGCCGCAGTCGCCGGCGCGGGCCTTCCGACAGGGTGGGATGGCGGCGCCGGCCGCGGCTTTCCGGAGGGTCGGCGGGGTGGGCCGTGAGGTTTCCGTGCAGGTTTCATCATCGAGACAGTCTAATTGGCAGCGCTGTGCCCGCTCCCGGAAGAGAGGAATCCACCGATGCAGCCGCCCGCCGCCCCCCGGCCCGGTCTCTCCCGACGGGATCTCCTCCACACGACGATCGCCACGCTGGCCGCCGTGCCGGTCGCGTCGGCCGCCGATCCCGCCGCCCGCCCCGTAGCGGCCGGCGCCGGCGCCCCCCGTCGCACGAAGATCGGTGTCTCGACCTACTCCTACTGGCAGTTCCGCGAACCCCGCGTCGAAGTCGAGGCGTCGATCGACGACGCGGCGCGGATGGGCTTCGACGGCGTCGAGATCCTCGAGATGCAGCTCGGCGACGACCGGTCGAACGGGCGACTCCAGCGGATCAAGCGCCAGGCCTTCGCGGCGGGTCTCGACCTGATCGGCCTCTCCACCCACCAGGGCTTCGTCTCCCCCGATGCCCAGATCCGCCACGACAACGTCGCCAAGACGATCCGCTCGTTGGAACTGGCCCACGCGCTCGGGATCCCCACGATCCGCGTCAACACCGGCCGCTGGGGCACGTCGAAGTCGTTCGACGACCTGATGGCCAACAAGGGGATCGAGCCACGCCTCCCCGGGCACACCGACGACGAGGGTTTTGCCTGGGTGATCGACTCGTTCCGTGAATGCATCCCCCGCGCCGAGGCGCTCGGGGTGGTGATGGGACTCGAGAACCACTGGGGCCTCGGAAGGACCGCCGAGGGGGTGCTCCGCGTGGTCGATGCGGTCGATTCGCCATGGCTGCAGGTGACGCTCGACACGGGAAACTTCCTCGAGGACATGGGCCGGCAGATGGAGTTGCTCGCGCCCCGCGCCGTCCTCGTCCAGGCGAAGACCTACCACGGCGGCGGCAAGTGGTACTCGCTCGACATCGACTACCCGGCCGTCGCCGCGATGCTGCGCCGCCACGGCTACCGTGGCTGGGTGTCGCTCGAGTTCGAGGGGCTCGATCCGGCCGAGACGGCGGTGCCGGCGAGCCTGGAGATGCTCCGGGCGGCCTTCGGCTGAGCCGACGGATCCGGTGCGGGCTCCCCCCGGATCGGTGAACGAACCCTGCGCGGCTAGACTGGGGTGCTTTCCCCCCGAGGGCCCCATGCGCGCCACCGTCGCCCCGCTCGTCTGTCTGGCAGTCTTCCTCGCCCCGATCACCGCCCGCTGCCAACCGGCGGAGACGATCTACCACGGAGGCACCATCCGCACGATGTGCGCCGCGCAGCCGGTGGCGGAGGCGCTCGCGGTGGCGGGCGGGTCGATCGTCGGAGTCGGCCGGCTCGCCGACATGAAGGCGCTCGCGGACGGCAACACCCAGTTCGTCGATCTCGGCGGCACCGCGCTCCTGCCGGGGTTCATCGATACCCACAGCCACTTCTGGAGCGCACTGGAATACCTCACCCAGGCCAACTGCTGGTCGCCACCGGCAGGTGATTGCCGCACCGTCGCCGACGTGATCGGGAGGCTCCGGGAGATCAAGCAGCGGCGGCGGCTCGACGCCGGACAGTTCGTCGTCGGCTTCGGGTGCGACCCGGATCTGCTCGCCGAGAAACGGATGCCGACCCGGCAGGAACTGGAGGGGGCCTTTCCCGACAACCCGGTGATCCTCCTCCACGTTTCGGGCCACGGCGCGATGCTCGACGGAAAGGCGCTCGACCGGTTCGCGATCGGCCCCGACACTCCGGTCCCGCCGGGTGGCGTGATGACGAAGGACCCGGCCACCGGCGCGCTCTCCGGCCTCCTCTTCGAGACGGCGTTCCTCCCGGTGTTCGCCCGGATGCCGGCGCCACCGGCCGAAGACCTGCTCGCCCTCGTGCCGCAGGCGGTCGGCGTCTACGCCGCGGCGGGGATCACGACCGCGCAGGAAGGGGCGACGCACGCCGACCAGTTGGCCCTACTGCGCACGGCGGCGACCCGCGGGATGCTGTCGATCGACGTCGTCTCGCTTGCATTCGTCACCGACATCGAGGCGATCTTCGGCGGCAAGCCGCCGCACGCCGAGCGCGACTACACCAACCATCTGCGGATCGGTGGCGTGAAGCTGATGGCCGACGGCTCACCACAGGCCAAGACCGCCTACTTCACCACCCCCTACCTCACCGGCGGGCCGGCCGGCGAGAAGGACTGGCGGGGAGAGCCGAGCTTTCCGCAGGCGACGTTCAACGACATGGTGAAGCGGGTCTACGCCGGCGACGCGCCGATGTTCGTCCACTGCAACGGCGATGCCGCGATCGACATGCTCCTCGAGGCCCACCGGGCGGCGGCGCCCGATCCCGCCCGCGACCGCCGCACCGTCGCGATCCACGCCCAGTTCGTCCGACCCGACCAGCTGGAGAAGTTCAAGGCCTGGAGGATCAATCCCTCGTTCTACACCAAGCACTGCTTCTACTTCGCAGACGCGCATCTCGCCAACCGGGGAGCGGAGCAGACCGCGCGGATCAGCCCGTTGAAGTCGGCCCGGGCCCTCGGCCTCCGCTGCAGCAACCACACCGACTTCAACGTCGCCCCGATCGACCAGTTGTTCACCGTCTGGACGGCGGTCAACCGGGTGTCGCGGTCGGGGGCGGTGATCGGCCCGGAGGAGCGGGTCACCCCGCTCGAGGCGCTCGCGACCCTGACGACCGACGCGGCGCATCTCTACGGCGAGGAGGAGCGCAAGGGATCGCTCGAGCCGGGGAAGCTCGCCGACCTCGTCATCCTCTCCGCCGACCCCTGCGCCGTCGAGCCGATGGCGATCAGGGAGATCACCGTGCTCGAGACGATCAAGGAGGGAAAGACGGTCTGGGAGCGGGAGGGGGGGCGGTGAAGGCGCTCACGGAACATCTCGTCATCGAGATCCCGGCGCGGACCGGCTTCGTGAACATCACACCGCGCGTCGCGGCGCTCGTGGCCCGTTCAGGGATCCAGGAGGGGTTGTGCCTGGTGAACGCCATGCACATCACCGCCAGCGTGTTCATCAACGACGACGAACCGGGGCTCCACGCCGACTACACGAAGTGGCTCGAGCGAATCGCGCCGTTCGATGCCTCCCCCGCGACATACGCCCACAACCGGACGGGCGAGGACAACTCCGACGCCCATCTGAAGCGGCAGGTGATGGGGCGCGAGGTGGTGGTGGAGGTAACAG